>Ga0209700_104027_pt1 | contig 27176 bp, 11 predicted proteins | sample SiratroredBW_FD_187528 | JGI IMG/M metagenome (GOLD analysis project Ga0209700, IMG submission 187528) | Root nodule microbial communities of legume samples collected from California, USA - Siratro red BW (SPAdes) (version 2) | ecosystem: Host-associated > Plants > Roots > Nodule | place: USA... | reverse complement strand
AATGCTTCTACGGTTTCTACAAACCGTAGAACATTTTTTTTGTCTACGGTTTGTAGAAGCCGTAAGAAGTAAAAGGGATGGTGGAGGGTATAATGGGATATGAAATATTTTAAAAAGGGTTAAATGATAAATTTGCCTAGAGTATGGAGGTGCAGGAAGATGATATGGAGGTGCAGGAAGAAGCAATCTTAAAACAAATATTTTGGGCTTATGAGACATGTTCAGAAGTTTGGGAATAGGCCAAATTATGGTATACCAATGATACTCAATGTTTTTATGGTATTTATCATAATCTCTTTAATATTGTTGCCCCTAGACTTGTGTGATGCTACAATGACTAAATATTTGGGTAAAGTTCATGTTCTTTTTCACGACTTCAATGTGTTGTTGCCTCCTGCCTCGATCCTTAAGAACTCGAGCAAAGGTTAAAGTTTTTCATGTTATTGGTTTTTCCTGATGATTATTCATGTCTGATAAGATTTTGGGTCCTTAGTTGTGCCTAAGTTTACTTCCACTTGTTTTACCCTTTTTGCGTGTGCCGGGTAAACCAACCACTGATATACCTATTTTTGTTGATGACTCTTCCGCTTTAGTATCTCAACGTGATGATGCAACCGCTCTAGCAAGTCAGGAAACGGGTGTCACAAGTGTGAACATTGTCATAAGTTGAGCCTACTTAATTTGATACCTCAAGACGATGTGCTATTTTGAATGAATTTTTCAAATGGTATAAGAATCATTAGAACTTTAGTTCCACTACTTTTATTGCACACACATGTACATCTTTTGCTGGTCTCACTCCAATTCTCTTGACTCTTGGACTCTAGACTCACAGATCACATTACTGGTAACAAATCTTTTCTCTACTTCAGGTTATTTACCTTCTCTTATCATGCTCAATTGGGTCATCCTAGCTTGTCAAGATGCACTAACTTGTTCTATGTTTGTGCAAGTCATTGAGTTTGTGTTGTGAGTTGTGTTAGTTAGGGAAACATAGTTTCAGTTCTTTTCCTAGTAGTGTCTCACAACATACTTTGTCTCCTTTTGACTTAGTTCACTCTGACATTTGAGGACCATTTTATGTTAAGTCCAATTTTGGATTTCAGTATTTTGTTCTCTTTATTGATGATTATTCAAGATGTACTTTGTTGTTTTTAATAAAAAATTGTTTTGAATTGTTTTCTATATTTCAATCTTTTTACAATGAAATTAAAAAACAATTTGGAGTTTCTGTTTGAACCTTGCACACTAATAATGCCAGTGTATCTTTGTCTTTTAAATATTTTATGGCTTCTCATGACATTTTTCATCAAACCTCATATGGTTATACACTTCAACAAAATGGGATGGTTGAACGCAAGAATAGACATCTTGTTGAAACGACTCGCACAATTTTAATCCTTGTTGAGGTTTCTCAATGTTTATGGGCTGATGTTGTTCTTAATGCGAGTTATCTCATTAATCACACCCTTCTCACGCTGAGGTATGTACATATCGTGCGTGAGACTACATATTCATGGGTGGTTTGATAGTAGTCCAATAGTGAGTTGACGGGTTCTTCTTGCACCTCCATGACTTCAACCTGCACCTCCATATTTTTTCAAAATGTCGAAAATACCCTTACCGGATTGTACAATCTGGTATGTAATTTCTTTTTTTTTTTTGCACCGGATTGTACAATCCGGTATATAATTTTTTGTCTTGTATACCGGATTGTACAATTTGGTATATAATTCTTTTTTACATTCCGGATTATACAATCCGCTATACAATTTTTATATATCGAATTGTACGATCCGAAACATATTTTTCTATTCCGGATTGTACAATTTCAGATTGTATACCGGATTATACAATTTGGAATGCAAAAAAAATATTATATACTAGATTGTTCAATCCGGTATATAATTTTTTTATATACCAGATTATAAATCCGGTATACAAAAGTTGTATATCGGATTGTATAATCCGGGAATACAAAAAAGTTTAGGGGGGTGTGGTTTATTTTTTTTATTAAGGGTATAATAGTCAATTTGTTGTGTCTACGAAGGTGCAAGAAGAAAGTATGGAGGTGGAAGATTCCGTCTAGCAAGTGACACGATAGACCCATCAGACCTAATTAGGATAGGCTGTGATACCATCTTAAGAAGTTAACTTTAAGTCTAACTTAACTTAAAAAAAACCTGCTTGTAAGATGAGGTTTGCACTCATTTATATTGTATGAATTTGTCTTATCTCTAATCAATATGAATTCTTCAATATAGATAACAAAATTCCTCATTTATTTTATTTTTTTCATGAACCTCTCCATCCCTTTCCTTAATAAAAGTTTTTGGATACACATGCTATGTTTGTAATTTTAGTCTTGGTCTTGATAAAACTATACAGGTTTTTGTGTAGCTTCATCCCCTATTGTGTACCTCTTTTCAATTTGGTATTACTCGTTATAAATTGTTTCTGTACAAACAAAGTTATACAGAGTAATTATCTTTGTGTCAGATTTACAACCATTGGCTCTCCAACATTAAGGATTGGTGTATAAGCAGACAACTATGGTGGGGACACAGGATACCTGTATGGTACATTGCTGGAAAAGACAATGAAGAGGAATATATAGTTGCTAGAAATGCTGAGGAAGCACTTGAGAAAGCTCAAAAGAAATATGGGAAGGATGTAGAAATATATCAAGATCCTGATGTTCTTGATACTTGGTTTTCTAGGTAGTTTATTTCATATATCTCTTTCAATTTTAGATGCATCTGCATGACTTTCTTTTTGTACATAGTAGAAATGAGAATGCTGTCATGTATCTAACTAGTGTTTTGTAAATGTATTTAGGCATCCATTTAGTAGTATATATGTGTGGGGATTGAGTGTATGGCATGGCATTTTTTTTTTATGCTGCTAAACATGTGCTTGGTAGATAGATTCACCCATTTCTTTTTTTTTTTTTTTTCTTTTTTTTTTTTTTTTTATTTTTTTTTTTTTTTTTTTTTTTTTTTTTTTTTTCCTCTTTGTTCTTTTTTGAGCTCCATATTTGTGCTTTTTATTCCCCAACGACCGCCCCCCCACATGCATTGAATTTTATTCCAGTGCCTCACCAATTACTGATAATTGAGGTCTACGGAGTCCTCTCTTTCTTCATTCCTTCTTTCCTTGTACTTTGACAACAAACAGAAACAGAGACTGCAGAAAAGATAGAAGGCACAGGAAAAAAGAGAGCAAAATACTCTCCCAAAGTTAGAGCATGGCACTATGGACTTCCATTACTATTTCCAAATTCTCCATTAGATCTCCCCATTTCCTCTTTTCTCCATATAACAAATTTCAATCAGTGTGTTCCCTATTTCCTATTTAGTAATTTCAGTACTGTTTTTAATGTTGTTTCAAAATATCCATGTTGAGGGATTGGGCATCTTTGCACCTTTTATTTCCTCTTTTTCTTTTTATTTACTTTTTCCAATTATACTCCCATCACTTTGTAACCTTTTCTTTTCATGTTTGGAGATTATTAAAAAATTCTTCATGTCTTGTAAATTTTGCCTTTTGGGGTAAAGTTGTTGTAGAATTATGTATCCATGTGGTCTGTTCAAAGCTTTGAAGTTGGACATTTCTTCTGCTAGTGGGATTATGGACTATGAAAGGGGTGAAGAAAACAAATGCTCTGTTGTTTTTGAAAGAATTGCTGAAAACTTTTGGGAGGATTTTTTATATAGGCATTCGTAACCTAGAATATTTTGGTGTTCTTTAAGATTTTTCATTATCACAATCATTGGTCTTGTATGAAGCATTTTTCTAAGCGTTTTTTCCTTTGAGTTTCAATTTTATAAGCTATTATGTGTAGGCTAATTGTGTTGTAGTTGCTCAGATCGGTTGATGAAATTATTTTATCTTATTTTTGGGCAAATCTTAAACTTGATGTGGTCATTTTCCGTTGTGAAGTTTGATTTACTGGACATGTTCGCTTTCTTGTGATCTTTATGTCAATTGTTTGGACTAACTGTAAGCTCATCTTTTATCAGCGCTCTTTGGCCTTTTAGTACCCTGGGATGGCCATATATATCTGCAGAGGATTTTAAGCGATTCTATCCTACTACAATGCTTGAAACTGGGTATGTGCTTCTGATTCTTAATGTCAGTAATGATTTTATTAGACTCGTGAAGATCAAACAGTGTGTTCCCCTCTCGAGAATATAGTGATGATACAATTTTGCCTGGAAACAGGCTATTCTGCAATAAATGCTAGCTTGCAGCTGGGCTAAGTATTTATGCCTCTAAAGGTGATTTTTACGGTAATTTACGGTAATCAAATTTGCGTCTGGAGTGTAAGATCATGTGTCTACAATCTCCTCCTCCCTCTCCAATCTTGCGGTGCGTCAAGGACACAATTTTGGTGGATTGCACAGATTGCCATTGTAGATGCCAACTTGCATGGTGACAGCTTTCCTCGTGGCCTCCTCAAGGCGCCTCTCGTGGCTTTTCTTGTGATTATTTTGTGGGTCAGTTGCACGATGTGATTTTATAACCCAAAACTTAAGCCTGAGTTTTTGTTGCTTCAAAACCTATTTACTTAACCCCACGCACCGCATTACCAATATTACTCAATTATGAGATGCTTATGTGGAAGTGGAAGTAGAGATATCAAGATCGGAGCTCAAATACCAACTTATATAACAAAATAAAGTATTTTACTGTAATAATCACACCATTTACATTCTCATCACCTCTATTTGTAACAATCAAACTCTCTAAATAAGGAAATAAAAGTATGCCAACATGAATCCGAAGATTGTTGAGATATTTTTCTCCTAATTACTAAGGAGATCTTTAGGATATTTTAATCCTAATAATCCTCTATTTACAAAATTGATTCGTGCTTGTGTGAAATTTCTATTGCAACCTTGTGTGTAATGTTTTATTCTACTTCATTTCATATTTAATTATGATTTTAGTCTTAGAAATTTGTGATAATTATGATTTTGGTTCCCAAAATTTTAAAGAATCTTTTACAGCTCATCAAAATTGAAAAAAAAATATGGTTTTTAGTCCTTAAACACTAGATTGGAAGACTAAAATAAGTTTTTTTGGCTTTAAGGTTTATAAAATTGTTTTCCGTGCCTAGGGATTAGAATCATACTTATTTTTTCTACTTTTAAGGACTAAAACCCTTTTCAAATTTTGGAGCAAAACAAAATTACTCCAAATTTCAAGGACTAAAAGCATAATTTAATCTATAGTCTATTTCCCTACTCTTTATTTCCTTGTGTAGTTCTATAAAGTGATGCTTTACATATTGACAGGCATGACATATTGTTCTTTTGGGTGGCAAGAATGGTGATGATGGGGATTGAATTCACTGGAACAGTTCCATTTTCGTATGTTTATTTGCACGGACTCATCAGGGATTCACAGGTGATTTCATGTTCTACATGTATTTTAAGTTCTAACTGCTTTGCACCCTACAATTTTTTCAGCACCTCCATGCATTTCTGGAACAAGCTTTCTAGAATGTAGAGAAATCATGTTCCAAAATGCATGTGAGGTGCCACAAGAAATTTGTAGAGTGCAAAAACCATCATTTCGTATTTTGTAGTTACTATGGTTTACCTAAATTGCTTTTGTTTCAATCTTATATTTTATGTAACGACTTTGTAATTTGACAAACTTTATGCTACTATTACAACGAAATATATGGAACAGTTCAAACTTGGCAAGTCATGGGCTTCAATTTTGCTTTTGAGTGGGCAAAACTTAGTTGGACACTTTGCATCTCAAGTGTCAAATATTAGTGTTTTTAGTGGTTTTGGAATGTTGATTTGTTTAATTACCAAACCAGTCCGGTCTTGGGATAACTCAGACCTCTCTAATCTTCTAAGGTTTAACTTGCTAAGTACCTTCATTTTCGGTTCTCCTCTTGGTTAAAAATACAGTTTAAAACTTGGCATCTCAAGTATCAGGTATCAATGTTTCTAGTGGTTTCAGAATCTTGATTTGTTCAACTTGAGTAAATAAGACGGAGAAGTAAAGTGTATTAACCTAAACTGTTGTGCTTTTCATTGATATATGTAAAAGTGTTACAAAATAAGGCAAGAAACTTACCTTAAACCCTAACCCTAAAGCTGGATACATACAAAAAATAATAATAATAAAATAACATTACATTTTAACGCTCTCCCTCAAGCTAGACCACATAAGTCGTATGCACCAAGTTGTTATGTGCTGCAGCTTGGAACATATAAGTTGAATCCTAGGTTCTCTTAGAGATTTAGTTAGAATATCAGCAAGTTGATCATTAGAATTGACAAACATAGTAATAAGATCCATTGAGAACGACTTCTCTCTAACAAAATGACAATCAATCAATCTCTGTATGTTTAGTTCTCTCATGAAACACTAGATTGCATGCAATATGAAGTGCTGCCTAATTGTTAAAATCCAACTTCATCTCCTCATTTTCACAAAATTTCAACTCTTGAAGGAGTTGTTTAATCGACACAAGTTCAGATGTAGCTAGGGTCATAAGTCGATATTCAACTTTTGTACTAGATCGGGCAAAAACACTTTGTTTCTTACTTTTCCAAGATATGAGATTCCCTCCAAGGAACAAACAATATCTTGTGTTAGATCTCTTGTCTACGGGATAACTTGCCCAATCTGCATTACAATACCCAAAGACTTGATTATTTCACTTGTTCTCATACAACAATCTCTATCCTCGGTCCCGTTTAGATATCTGAGAATGCGAACCATAGCATTCTAGTCATCAATGTGAGGGTTTTACATAAATTGACTCACAAATTCCCATTGGGTAATAGAGATCAGATCTTGTTATAGTGATATAAATAAGTTGTCACCAACCTCCTATATGACTCTCGGTTTAAGACAGGTTCGCCCTACTCTCATTAACTTTTGATTTGAGTTCATGGGACTATCAATGTGCTTGCAATTTGTCAGGCGTGTCTCCTTCAAAATATCAAGAGCATATTTTCTTTGTGAAATGATGACACTTTCTTTTGATCACACCACTCCAATTCCAATAAAATATTTTGGATAGCCTAGACCTTTGGCTTGAAAGTGGCTGGATAAATGTTTTTTTAATTGAGCAATTTTAGTGATATCATTACTTGTAACATATACCATAAGATAAACACACGTCTCAAGATATGATAATAAAACATTATCAACTAATTGTATTATAATCTTTATCGTCTATGTTGGAGATCTCACATCGACTAGAGATAAGACTCAATCAATGTATATAAGTGGGTGCGAATCTCACGTTACAAGTCAGTTTTGTGAAGTTGAGTAAAGCTTAATGTCCCCTTTATAAGATGATATTAGAATCTATTCTAGTGAGCTTTGTTAAGTTTATTGTGCCACCTGCTATTGAGTTACTGTCGGATCACCAAAAAAAATTTAGTCCCACACTTGATATGTCCATTACTCAGGGTGAGGGGATATGTTGGAATCCTACATCAACTAAAAATAAAGTCAAATTATGGTATATAAGCTAGTTAATTTTACTTAAATGTAGTTTGAAGTAAAATAAGGAAACCTAAACTATACAAACCTTAATTGCATATCATCATATCTATCTATTGTTTTAATATATATATATTCAGCACATGCTATTAATAGAAATTCTAAATTAGTGAATCAGATATTAGAAATTAATTTAATAAAACATAAAAGGACTTCGGTAATTTTTTTTGTCCAATGCATAAATAGTGACATACTCAATTATGTAATTGTTAGGTGTTTTAAATATTTTCTACAAATTCATTTTGAATAAATGGCTGGGTTTTAAACTTGTGAACTTAAAATCTTAGCTTTTACATTTTTTCATTTAGGGTTTTATACTTGTATTGTTAATTTACACTGCTTCTAACCTATGTATGTCTGTAAATTGATTATGTAACAATTGTATTCTTTTCAGGGGAGGAAAATGTCTAAAACATTGGGAAATGTAGTGGACCCCCTTGACACCATCAAAGAATTTGGGACAGATGCTTTACGTTTCACACTAGCTTTAGGCACAGCTGGCCAGGTTTGTTTTGCTGTATTCTAATTGTAGACCATTGTTTATTCCATGAAAAAATTGATTATCGTAGATGCAGATGGATGGTGTTTTTCTCTTCTAGGACCTTAATTTGTCGACTGAGCGGTTGACCTCCAACAAAGCCTTCACAAACAAATTGTGGAATGCTGGCAAATTTATATTGCAGAACCTGCCTAATGAGAATGATACTTCTGCTTGGGAAAAAATATTGTCTTATAAGGTAGGGACAGTCTTAACATCCAAGGGTTAGCACTTTTTAAATCCCCTCTTTCTTATTTCATTACTTTTTATCGAAATCTCATGTCCAACTTTTTTCTCTATAGATAAAAGAAGAATTTAATTAAGATGGGGAGAAAATTAGAAAGGAAACGGAAGACAAGGAATATTAGGAAGCACAAAAGAAAGAGAAAAATGATTGTAAGATAAACTAGTAACGGATCAGCTAGTTGCATCAAACTGTAGCATATGTTGGACATTGTAACAGAAGTTAGTCTCTGCTACCTAAACTTAAATTAGTGACCTCAGACACCTAACATTCAACATAAATTACAATGATTGATATTCATTTAACAACTTGAGGTGGAGTGTTGTATACATGGGATTATTAGGATAAAAATATTTCAATATATCCCTAGTGATTAGGAAAAAATATCTTTAGAAATTTTCAATTCATTTCAATATATTTTTATTTCCTTATTTTAAAGAATTTGACTATTTCAAACAGAAATGATGAGAATGTAATCAGTGTGATTGTTATCAATAAAATGATTCTTTATTTCCTTACATAGTTAAGGTAATGGTATATATCTTTTGAAACTCATGAAGTGAGAACTAGACTGGGTTGCTGAAGAGCTTTTGGAAAAAAAGAGCGTTCATTTATATAAATCATGAATCAATACAAAGGGAGAGAATCCCTGGATTACAGGGATGATGCAAGCTAACGTTAAATGAAAGGATAAAAGCAGTAATACTTAGAGTAATATTAATTCAAATATAACAAAACTCTCAACAAATTTTCATCAAATCTCATCCCACCACTCATGCTGCCACTGTGTCAGGAGACTCTTTTATATACCTCAGATTCAACCAGTGTCACAATTATATTTGCATTCAGAATTAAGGAATTGACTCATGACGGTTACTCCAAATGATGTGTCAAGTCTAGTTATGGTAAGGTAATTCAGCTTTTTGACGAGTTTTTGGTATTCCTGGATCTAAAAGGGCTTCCCTTCTGACCTGGCACAAGTTTGGTGTTGCTAACTTAATAATTATACGTGTTTCTGAAAAGCTTGAATAAAAATCGTCTTCAAGCCCTTTATTTGTATAAACAAAGGGAAAGAATCCCTTGATTATTATGACTTAATCGAACATTAAATGAAAAGGTAAAAAGAGTAATATTGTAAGAATAGTACTAAATCAAATCCAAACAAATCTTCATCAAGTTCCAACAAATCTTCATAGACTCTCAACGTGAATATTAGCAGTAAGTAACACTCCAGACATGTGAAAGCAAAGCAAATAATGAACTATAAAAGTTAGTATGGTCAATATATTGTGACACTTATCATTTTAATACAGGATGTTTAGTTAATATTGGTGCTGCAGTTACCTCTAGTTTGGCTGATGTTTGCTTAACACTCAACATATTGTCTTACTAAGACTCTTTTATTTGTTCAGTTTGACAGTGAAGGCACTGTGGTTAATCTTCCTTTACCTGAGTGTTGGGTGGTAAGGAGGTTTTGTTTTTACATTTCATATGTTTATAATGTTGCTTGGCTGTGATAATCTTGATTCAAATTTTTAGGTGTCAAAACTTCACTTGCTCATTGAATCTGTCACTGCAAGCTATGACAAATTTTACTTTGGAGAAGTGGGACGAGAAACATATGACTTCTTTTGGGCTGATTTTGCTGATTGGTATGTTGGTTTTATACTAGTAGTACGATATGTTTGTGTTTCTATTGGTGATCTTTGTGGATCTTTGCGTTCATTTTGAGTAATGCTCTCTGATCTTTTAGGTACATTGAGGCTAGTAAAGGGCGTCTTTACCACTCTGGAGTTGGAGGCAACACTGTTGCTTCAGTGGCACAGGCTGTTCTGTTATATACTTTCGAGAACATACTCAAAGTTCTGCATCCTTTCATGCCATTTGTAACTGAGGAGCTGTGGCAGGTAATTTTGATGTACTCAAAGTTATAGAGATGCTTTTGTATGTTCCTACAATTTCATGCTGCAAGTTTGATGGGACTTATTAGTAAACGTATTTATGATGATGTTTTCAAGTTTTTGCCATTGAGTGAAACTATGTTGTCTCCTAAATAAACAAATATGAATGGATTGAATCTGAAGAAGCCTAGGCTTCTCAGAATCACAATTAGGGTTCTTAGCTTCTCCATTAATAGCTATCTTTAGGGTGGATTCTGCAACTACATGGCTGTTGGATGCTTATCACACACAAAATAGTAAAATTTTGTCTTGTAAACTTTAGATGCATGGTTCTTTAAAGTCTAGAAATACCATATATTTTAAGTGCTTACTAAGCCGGTTCAACATTCTTTTCCTCTAAATCTCTGATTTTCTAAATTCTAGATTCAGAGCTAATTTTTACAATCTAACACCTTTTTCAGCAACTGTTTTACTTCCACTTATTGTTTGATACTCCCTTCCACTTGTCTTGATAAAGTGTGCCTAGCAAGCACTTCTTCTTCTTGATGTTTTTGATTTGCTTATCTTCAATGGAAGTGAAGGATGAGATTGCAGAAGCATAAGAAGGAAGAGGTGTTTCCGTTTTGAGATGGAAGATGATTTTGAATCTAGAGTGAGGTTAGGTCAACACTACTAGGAGGAGTCTAGAAGAAAGTCTATAAAGAAGACTACTTTAGAGAGAAGTTAGGAACAAGTTTGAAGAGTCATTTAGACAACATTTCATTACTAATTCCAAGTTGAAAATTACATGACTATGACACTCCTATTTTCTTTCTCTTTGTATACCTGCCTTTAAATTCAGCGGTATTCTATCTCAATATTTGTTCAAGTGATTGTAAGATGGAAATTTTATTATGTTTCGTTTTTGTCAATAGGCACTCCCTAACCGGAAACATGCTCTTATTGTATCACCTTGGCCCGAGACTCAACTTCCAAGGAACACCGGCTCCATAAAAAAGTTCGAAAATTTGCAGGCTTTGGTTAGTTGATATCTTTATTTTCTTCTCTTATCCTTTTCAATATTTCTTTGGAACATAGTTCATTTACATATTCGTACTTTTGGTGAGTTCATATCTTTTTATCTCTTTTTTTTTTCTACTATTTTAGGTTAGAGCTATCAGGAATGCTCGGGCTGAATATTCTGTTGAGCCGGCAAAACGTATATCAGCATCTGTGGTTGCAAACAATGGAGTTATAGACTATATTGCTGTAAGTGTGATTAATCCTCATTCCTCTACCTCCAATATCTAAGAAAATAATATGAATTGCAATTTTATTTATCATCTGATTCTTTACTTTAATATATAAATCATAGGTATGCTTTTGATTTAGATTTTGTTATGATAGAAGGAGGAGAAATCAGGTAATGTAGTTAGAATATTAATGAATTAATTACTTGTGGTGTTAGATATAAAGAGGTCTTAGAGAAAAAGATTAAATGTAAAGAGGTTTTCATTATTTTAACCCACTGAAAACTGAGAGCAAATGGAGCATTTTAGAGAAGCTGCATTTTGGATACAACTGTGCCCATACATATAACAAATTCACAAAAGGGACAGCTGGCACTACAAACAAGCGAATAATCTAGAATAAAAGATAAACTAATATTTTCATATTACACGGTATTATTCTCTAATAATAGTGGAAGAAGGATAGGAGACGGGATGTTCATTTTATAGATTGAGCATTAGCTCTTAGTGAAAGGAGAAATCCTTTGTGAAGTGGAAACCCTTGGAGAGTGGTATCCTTTTTCTCTTTTTTTCATTCTGTTAAATAAAATTCTTTCCTTTTCTAGCTCTTTCCAATTCTTGGTTCCTAACCGTTTTCTCTTGATCTTTTATTCTTTCCATCTACCTGCTTAAAAACTGACCTGCCCCATATTTGGAGGAATCATTTCATTTCTGGGCAACGTGGGAACTGTCATCTGGATGAAGTTCATAGATTTTCTCCTCTGCTCTTGTTCTTGATACTAAGTAATGTTGTGGTGTATCTTATTTTTCGTCAGGAAGAACGTGAGGTTCTAGCTCTGCTCTCTCGGCTGGATTTACGAAATCTGGAATTGACAAATTCTTCTCCAGGCATGATTTTTACTGAACTTTGCACTGCATGGTTGAAAGTTGAATTTGTATCATTTTTCTCCTCATGTCAATTGTTTATTGGCTCTAAATAAGTACTGGTGGCTGAAGCAATGTCATGTAATATACTTCAGGAAATGCAGATCAGTCAGTCCATGTCGTGGCTGGAGAGGGATTAGAGGCTTATCTCCCTCTGGCCGATATGATTGATATTTCTGCAGAAGTTGAACGACTTTCAAAGCGTCTTTCCAAGATGCAGAAGGAGTACGATGCATTAAAATCTAAACTCAATTCTCCTCAGGTATGAAACAATATATTTCTCACCCTCATTATTTTAATGTGCAAAAGCCCTTGCTCCATGACCATTTTATGCTGCTCAAGTATCAAAATCAGATAATATAGGTAGATACGAAATGATTCTAAACAATGTGAGCAAAGGTAGCAAATTAGTGTTCCAACTTTTTTAACACTACTTTTTAAGTGTTCCAGATTTTTTTATAATTTTCAAGATAATATAAAACTAAGATCAAGTGTTTGGATATCCGAAAAGAACTTGGATTATTTTGAAGTATCCAATAGTATAAGGATGAGTTTTTCAATATTATTTAACAGCTTTTTGTTTGTATTAACTGGTGATATTTTTGTTTAACAGCCTTTTAGGCTCCTCTAGTACTACAATAGTGTTTGTATAAAATTATTCTGACATGTATGCACAAAAGTACTACAAGAGTGTTTGCCAAATTTCTTAGTGCTGTGACTTGCTACAGTTTGTAAAGAAGGCACCGGAAGATGTGGTCCGCGGGGTGCGAGAAAAAGCCACAGAAGCAGAAGAGAAGATCAATTTAACAAAGAAACGACTTGAATTCCTGAAGTAACGTTCTAGTGTCACAATAGAACGTTACAACTATCCATTAATGCCTGTCGTGTCCAATTTCAGGCCTTGTTATGGACAATCAACATTTTGTCATCTGTCTGATGTTGCAACACCCTAATCTTAGCAACAAAAATCGCAGTCTCTACTTGGCATCATCACAAGAGAATTGATGTGGATTTCTTTAACAAAAAAAAGAAAAAAATCCACAAAGGGTTCTGTCACCGTCAGATGAACTGTGGTAAATGTAGGGTATCAGATGAGCTGTTGTAAGTGTAGGGTAGCGGCGGTTGCCAAATATCCATTGACCTCAATTATTTAGACATTTCCAACACTCCCATGGAGATGTAGAAGGAAACCATGTGAGTGCGAAAAGTAATTGCCCAAAACGAATTTATTACGAAAATTTACTACTTTAGCATATGCATAATGAGGCTTTTGCTTTCTGCAGCTCTATGATTTCTTTTTGCATCTTCATTTATTTTCAAATGACTACTTCGCCCTTTTATTTTATAACATCCATGGTTTTCCAAGTATCTTTCAGCATGTGTAATTTAGAAGTTTTTTGCACTGTTAAATCGGAACGTACAATCTGTAATTAGAATGAGATGAATTTTGAATTATATAATCCACAAAAAACATTTTGTTGGAAAATTCTGGATTGTATAATTAAAGATGTTTTTTTATGTTAAGGGTTGAAGAATCTGTAAATTATTTTCGGAACACCTAATCCGAGAGTGTACTTACAAATTCTAAATTTGGTAATATGGGATTCGTCTGGTTTAATGCTTTAACTTTCCAAACTTAAAAAGGTGTTATCTTTTCATTGTGTTGATAAGCCATCCCATGACTAAATTGTTCTCCATTTGCCATTTCAAGAGGGATGAGTTCTTCCTGCATCTTAATAAAAAATTTAAATACCACAATTGTCATTATAAGAATTGGATGACATTCCATCCGGTTATCATTTAAAAAAAAATTGACAACCGGATGAGCAGGCCATTCGGTTGTCATTTGAAAAAAAATACAACTGGATGGAGTGTTATCCGATTGTCAATTTTTTTTCAAATGACAACTGGATGGGGTGTCATCTAGTTCTCATACAAGGGTAATTATGGTATTTAAATATTTTATTAGGGTATAGAAAGAATGTATTAGGGTGTAGGAAGGTGTCATTTCTCAAAATTTTAGAGTTTCATGAGATGTAGCTTTTAAGGAAGTTTCAAAGTGACCTTTCCCATTGGATGTAATTCTAACAATTCAATATGTGACCAGTGATTGGGAATGGAAGCCTTTCCATGGCTGGATAAGCAAAAGAGACTCAATATGCTTCAAATCAAACAAAGAAAGATGAATATGTTTTCACTGATTTGAAATTGAAACAATTGGGAATAACAAATATAAAGAGGAGATAATGAATTAGGGAAGGATCTTCCTGAATTCCAGGAAAGAATTTTTCCCATAAAGCTATTTCTAGAACATAAAAACTAGTTTAGTACATCAAAAGCAAACAGCCGATGGATCAATTTCGCAGTGAAAAAATTTATTCAGGATTGTAAATCCAAAATTTGTGAATATATTTATGGACTAAGTGTTCTGAAAATGGTTTACTGATTAACTAATTTTTAATTTCAAAGACATTATTCTGAATTACATAATAAATAATTCTTCCACTAAGATTATTTTTTTATGGTGCAATCAAGAACTTATCTGTTGTAACTAGCTATTGATTGAACGGTCAAAAGGTTATATTTGGTCTTTTGGAACATACAATCACTAATAATACTAAAACTCGAATTACGATTACAAATTTCACATTCTAAAACCTTTCAAATTGCAAAAATCTAAATAAAATTCGTAAACCCCAATCGTTATAATGTAAAAATGACAAAGTGATGATTTTAAAATAAATGGAGGTGCAATTAGAAATTACAAATCATAAGTAGAAATCATGAGAGTAAAGAAAGAAAAAGCCCATCTATGAATTATAAAGGTAACATGGAATTCACTTAAGACGCCTTCTTTCTATAGCACCATAATTTCCTAAATGACATTCATGTTAAAAGACTAAATTGTCCCTGCTGAAAATAAAATAAAAAAAAAATAAGTAATGGTGAGTTGTGAAAATGGTGGCCGAAAATGTTAGAGGTGAAACTTGTGCATTGTGGTAAAGAGGGTTAATGAAGAAGGCAAGATGGTTAACGGTGGTCGTGATGTAATATTGTGGTGGTTGGAGGTGTTTGTGGTGGTTGTAGCGGTTGAAGATGAGGTAAGAATTTTATGTTTTTGTTTGTTTTGTTTATGGATTGTATAATCCAGAAAATCATCGAAATATACAATTTGAAATTGATTAAATTTGTGGTGTAGACTTTCACCATGGTATAATCTGGAATAGTATTTTGCTTTTGGATTGGGGGTGGGAGGTTGAATTTGAAATATATTAAGTGCCTACTAGATTGCACAATTCGGAAGGTATTTTATGTTCTGGATTAGGTTTCGGATTGTAAGATCCGAAATATAATTGGGTCTTCCAAAATACTCGCAAAGGATGAGAACATTCTTAGAGAGAACACAAATAAAGCTCACAATAGTATAACTTCACACCGTGAAAAATTACAAGGTTTTACACACGATTCAAAATACTAGATGCTCAAAAGCTTGATAAGACTGGTAACACCTCTATTTGCATATTAGATCTTTTTTCTCTTGACTCGCATTTGGATATCTCAATTATATTTCTTTGTCGTCAACTTTGTCTTTTTATATATTACCTGAAAAATGATCATTGAAGTAGGTGATAAACTAAGCATTGATTCGGCATAAATTTTTATTAGTTTTTAAAGCGTATTTTCGCTTTTATTATTATAGAGCTCTATATGGAAACTTTGATTTAATTTTTCCAAGCACGTTTCTTGCTTTGAATATTTAAAAAAAAAAACAATTCTAAAGCATGTGCAATTAAAAGAGTTAGCACAATATCAACAAAACTCTTTTGTTTAGCACAAAGATGATCATTATATCATTGACAATTAAAGCATTCTTTAAAACTAGATTATGTAGGCATTGAATGAATTTTTTTCCGGCAATTATATATTTATTTAAAACAATTTTAAATATCTTGTTTTCATCTAATTAAATTAATTTCAACTTATAAGATCTTTTAGTCTAATAAACCATTTGACATGAATCAAAGTTGTAAACTCTTAGAAGGTCTACTAAGCATTGTAGGAACTTGGATGATCTATTAAGAATTGTAGTCACACCAAACACATTTTAGAAAATATTTATATGATATAATTCACATTCAATACTTAAATGTTTATATGATAACACTAGTTCAATTAATTTATCTAAGAATCCTATCCTGCATTAAGAAGTGAGATATCACTTCATTTGTGATTATGTCTGTAAAAATGTTTTGAATTAAAATTTGTAAAGACAAATTACTGATGTGTTGATATTCACCAAGGTTTTGTGTATTCAAAGTTTTAATTTTATTAAATCTAATTTAAATTTAGTAGAGTTCATAGATGATTAATTGGTTAGATGATGATATTTTTTTGTATAATACTGACTTTTGTATGAGATTGTACAGTTTAGTATGAATCCTCTCTCATCTGATCTAACTCTAGAAAAGTTGTCAGTGGTCATTAAAGGTTTTTTATGAGATAAGGACAAATCCCTGCTTCCATAGTCAATAAGGTGCCACTCGGGAGAAAGACGTGGTAGAAAAAGTGGAATGCTAACATACAATAATTTGATCTCCCAAAAAGAAGGAGTGCAAAGTGAAATATGGAATTCAATGTTTTTTTTTTAAAGAGAAAGCTTATCTCTCTTTTTCAATTAAGTGCACACACATTCCTCCTTGCTATCTACAAAACTAGAGAAGAATCAACGACAACCCAGAAACAAAGTCGCTCTTCTGCAACAAAGCATGTTTCATATGAAGAAAAACAATATTTTAGACGAAAAAGACTAAACTTATGGCTCGAAAAGTAAAAAATCAACAATTATTTAACCATGTATAAGACTGAAATATACTATCTCCTCAAACTACTAGTGAAACTTGTCTATGTTGGAGTATTAGGGATGAAGACATCCTTTAAAGAAGACCACTACTTGAAAGTTCATAGACACGTTTATTTGTAAATAGAAAGCCATTCTTTAGGGTGTACCCTCCTCATCCAACCACCTATTTCTAACACTTCACTAGACACTTTAAGCCCTAAATGTTTTAAACCTCCAAGTCTCAAGGTGAAGCTCCATCTCACAATAAATATGATACTTCAACACCAAGGTCCTCAAAATTGTAAATGTCCAAATATTTCACAATCTCCATTAGGAGATATGTCACATAATAACCTTACTCGTTAAGATTCATGACCTTACACACTATAGAAAATACATTGACCTCATAATTGAAGCCTTCACATCTTTCAATTTAACCATGTCTTGTTAAGAGATGTATCACAACAAAACATAACAATTAAGGTTCATATGTTCACATATAAAACAATGAGGCATTAGGTTCATTCTCAAAGTCTCCAAATACTGCAATCATGTCACGACATATATAAAATGTCTTCCTTTATCTTACCTCTCAAAGATAAGATTAAATTAATTTTTTTATGAAATTAGATCACTCCTTAGTTGACCTTAACCCCATAATTAATTGTCTTAATCTCATAAATTCCTCTGCAAATTATATGATACTTTTAGAGTTAATTAGAGTTTAAGTACACCTCTCAATTACTTGATTAGTACATAACATCATTATTAATCCTAAATCGAGGTTTTTACTTCCATTCTTTCACTTATTATAAATTAATTATAAGTGTTATAGTTTCATTTCACAAATACCATGAGGTTTTAGACATGTTCCAGTATTAAACTCTATTCAAGTCCATCTTTGTAGGGTTAATAAATCATTTTTCACCTAAACATAAAGGTACTCTTTTTGCATGGTTCTTTATTTTTTGTCATCATAGCACATAGAACTATGACAAAATGTGCTCAAATCATATGGAAACCCAAACAATAAAAAAGTCCAGCAAATGAAACAATCATTGCACACCTTTAAAAAATATTTTACAAGTAAACATCTAAAATAGATATTGTTGTGATTTCAGTTCCTTTGGCATTCTAACACATAAAGGTTTCATTGGTGGAAAAATAAGCAAGGAAAAGTATGAGAGAATTGGATTCCTTTACCATACGTCAATAAATACTTCATTCCTACTTATTAGCACTACCTCTACTAAAAAAGCCTATAACTTTTTCATTTCAAAAGCTTTTTGAGTGATTCTTGTTTCTATGAATTCTCAATAAATAAAACTTCTACTTTTATGTTCAAAACTAAGAATAAAAGCCATGACATTTCACATGAACTCCAATACAAAACAACAACCAAAAGTATCAAGTATAACAAAGTTGTCATCTTTTCCTTTGTGCTATCTTTTGTTTCCACTTTCAAGTTCATGTTATCAAAGTTCAAGTTTCATGTTTTATAGATCCAAATATCCATCATTGCAATGGTCTTACATTGCTTAAAAGTTTTGTTAAGGCACTATTTAATAGGCTAAGTTTTATTAAGTTTTCTATATATTAAAACTTACTTCCATCCAAATTGAATCTTGAGTTAAAGTGCAGCAAATAAGTCCCAAGAATGCATTTTTATTGATCAAAATAACATACATATGATATGAACACTATAAAAGAATGATGAGAAAATAATAAAGAAAGGGAAAGCCTCATTTGGCTAATAAATAGAAAAATAAAGAGAAAGGAAGACTCTCCATGCCTTAGTGTCTTGAAGAAGGTGTTTTCTGGGAGGAAAGGTGGGAAATGAGTTCTTGGGTGCACATGGTTCTTGTGCAAGGAAAAGCGAGAAGAGAGAAAACTTGGTGTGAAAGAAGAGTATGCCAAAGAAAAATTCAGACTTGAGTAGCAAGGAGAGGTAAATGTTGTCTCAACATTTTTAAGGCTTATGAGCTCTTATTTGTGGTCTAGGTTGATGCCCATTTAAGTGTAGGGTTATGACCTGTAAATTTGTATCTTGTTGGGCTTAAGAGAGTGCACTTGTCAAGGGATATGTTGGTTTAGGTTTGAAAATAGTATAGTTTAATTAGGTTGTCAACCCATTTAATCTACACCTTAATTGACTTATTTTAAACTATTAGATATATACATTTTTTGCTTTAACTTTTTTTTGTATTTAAATTAATTATTAATCTATCATTAGTGAGTTGACATACAATAAATAACATTATCTTCTAGATTATATATTCATCGTCAAGTGTTAAGTGATTAGTGATAGAATCTCTAATAAAAGTAAATTAAGGTTAAATTGAAAAGTTGTAAATTTTAGGGTGTTGCGGAATATCTCAAGAAATAAACTTTAAGCCTAACTCAACCTTACAAAATCGGCTTATAAGGTAAGGTTTGCACCCACTTTATAAACTATTGAAAGGCCTCATCTCTAGTCGATGTAGGATCTCCAACATACCCCTCTCATGTCGAGACTCCTCAACTCGAGCGTGAAACTTATATGCAAGGGTGGTCCGATAACGGCTCGATAGCGGGTGGCCCGATAGGCCCAACAACCTTGCTAGGATAGGAGGCTCTAATACCATATTAAAAAGTGGACTCTAAGCCTAATTCAACCTTACAAAATCGACTTGTAAGATGAGGTTTGCACCCACTTTATAAACTACTGAAAGACCTCATCTCTAGTCGATGTGGGATCTCTAACACACCCCCCTCACGTCGAGACTCCTCAACTCGAGTGTGAAACTTGTATGCAAGGGTGGTCTGATAATGTCCCGATAGTGGGTAGCCAGATAGGCCCAACAACCTTGCCAGGATATTTTTTTAGAGTGAAAATATATTTCTTTTTTTTATTCCCTTGATGAAAGAAAATACTCTATATATGGAGTACATGGAATAACAAAATCATAACAAAATAATTACTCTAACATAATTGCTAATAACCCTCACATAATAATTATTTATTATCCGTTAATATACTCTAACAGAATCGCTAATGATTTTCACATAATAACTATTTATCATTTATTAACCACCCTCAAGATGGAGCATAGAGATCAATTAAACCCATCTTGGACAACAGATGTAAGAACAACTTTGGTATGAGAGGTTTTGTACAGATGTTAGCAACTTGTGACTTAGTGTTGATAGGGAGAAAATGAAGAACACCATCACGAACCTTTTCTCTATCCACATGACAATCGATTTCAATGTGTTTTCCACGCTCATGAAACACAAGATTGGCAGCTAAATGTAAGGCAGACTTGTTGTCACAAAAAAAGAACTGCAGTGGCTTGAGGAACAATATATAAGTTACGAAGCAAATAAGAGAACCATTGAATTTCACAGGTTGTAGATGCTAATGCACGATATTCAGCCTCAAAGAAGGATCATGAAATTGTGTGTTGCTTCTTGGATTGCCAAGAGATTAATGAATCACCAAGAAATGCAAAAGTCGGTAACAAAACGGCGAGTTTCAAGGCATGCTGCCTAGTCTGAGTCACAAAAACCTTTCAGTTGTAAAGGAGAATCACCCTCCCTCCCTGACCAGGATTAGCTTTGAGATAACGAAGAATCTTGAGTATTGCTTGGTAATGCACTATTGTAGGAGCTGGTAAGAACTGTGAGAGATGATTGACAACAAAACAAATGTTGGGCCTAGTGCTGGTCAGGTAGATGAGTTGTCCAATAAGTCGTCGATATATGGAAATGTCTTCAAGAAGAGGACTCTCTTTGGAATGGAGCTCTATTTGATGATCCATAGAGTGTTAGAAGGTTTGCATCATAACAAGCCTACAACATCTAGAAGCTCTAAAGTGTATTTCTTTTGGTTAAGGAAAATGTCCTTCCTTGATCTAGCAACTTCTAATCCAAGAAAAGATTTTAGTTGACCTAGATCCTTAATTTTGAATAAGTGATCAAGTTGAGACTTGACCAAAGCAATTTCTTGAACATCATTTCCTATCAAAATCATATCATCAACATAGCAAGGATGGTTATGAATGCAGCAATAACAGATTATTTAGTGAATAAAGAAAAATCAGATTGTGATTGGGTATAACCCGAAGCTATAAGAACTGTAGACAACTTTTCATACCATTTTCTACTAGCTTATCTAAGACCATAAAGAGATTTTCCCAGCTTGCAAACCTGACCAGGTTTTGGGGGAACTACAACTTTTGAAACCTCCATATAGACTTCTTCATGAAGATCTCCATGGAAGAAAGCATTGTTGACATCAAGTTGTTTAGGAGCCAATTTTTAGTGGATGCAATGGCTAGTAGAGCCTTACAGTAGTGATTTTAGCTATTGGAGATAAAGTTTCTTTGAAATCAATGCCTTCTTGTTGTGTGAATCCCTTGGCTACTAGCCTAGCCTTGAACCTCTCAATTGATTTGTTAGCCTTGTGTGTAGTCTTATACATTAATTTGCATCCCAATGTTTGTTTTCCAATTAGAAGGTCAACAAACTCCCAGGTTCCAGTTTGAACTAAAGCACTAATCTCATCATCCATGGCTTTCCTCCAATTCTCATGCTTCACTGCATATCCAAAATTTTTGGATTCTACAATGGAAGAGATACTAAATGCAAAATGCTTACACTACAAAAAATCATGTATGTGGTGGTGGTTTTAGTATGACATTTCAAAAAATTGTCATATTATTGTATAAGTCAATACTTTAATGACTGTCACATTTTGAGTTCAAAAAATGACATTTACAACCACTGCTTTGTAGAGGGTACCACTTTTTTTGTCGCGCAGTTTAATTCTCATATGTTAAATGAAAACACGTTTCCCTCCACAGTGAACACTCTCCTCCAAACTGAAAACACTCTCCAAACAGAAAACCTACACACTAACACTGAATCCCTTCACTGAAACCTTTCGTTCCCAAAATCCCTTCACTGAAACGTTCCCTCGTTTTCGTTCAGATCCCTCCACTGAAAACACTGAAAATCCCTCCACTTTTTGTTCCCAAACCTTTGGTTCCCATTTCGTTCCCATTTACGAATGCGTCCACAGAATGGCTTTCAAAGCCTAAGTCGCAGTCAATTGGAAGTTCCTATTGGTTTGAACCCTAACCCTAACAAATTGTCCAATTTGTTCCGTCAATACCTAACTAATTAGAGAGAATCAATGAAACCCTAATCGATTGGAGCATTTTGTATTGGAGCGATTGTTTCGTGACCTTTGATCGCCCTCACGACGACCAAAGGCAAGAGTTTTTTTTTATTTTTATTGGTTTTTCATTTTCATTTTCCATTTTGTTTGAAGGCCATGATGTTTCGACTACATCTAACCATTTGTATAATTTGATTGCATATATTTGGGGACAAGTTGAAGAAGTTATGTGATTCTTGCTATTGTATGTATCGAAGTTTTTTGGGGACAAAACAGAGGTATGTTCATAATGCCTTGTATGCTGAGGTAGTTTGTGTGATTCTTATTGAAGTTGTTGTGTGGAAAGGCTTGTCCAATGTATGCATTGACTATGATTTTAAACTTGTTAAATCTGTCTTACTGTGGTTATGCTCTTGTGCAAGAATGTGACTTGTCATTATTAGTCTCGTTTTATAAGCAAGCCAGTGTTTATCTTTGATTAAATAGTGGTTTAGTTTAATTTTATATGTGAAACTGAAATAAAACATTAAGTAATATCTTTTTGTAATTCAATCTTAATTAAGGATTTGTGTAACTGCTGTGTAAAGTAAAACTTAATTAAGGATCTTAATTTTACTTGTGTAGCATCCACCCTTTTAGCCTGTAGGTGGCTCTTGGGTTTTTGTTAGTGAATGTTCAGTTTATCCTGCATATACACTTTAGTAGTAAATCTTAGATTCTAAAAGCACTTACAACTTTAAGATGCAGTGAAAGTTTTTCAATGGAACGTCTTGAGTTGCTGGGAGATTCTGTTTTGAAATATGTGGTGAGTTGTCACCTCTTTCATAAATATCCCAAGAAGCGTGAAGGATAATTATCTGCCCGTCAGTCACTAGCAGTCAACCCTTCATAAACTGGCAATAGATCGCAAATTACAAATATTCTTTGTTGTTTTTATTAATTTGTGTTACTATCTCGGAGCCTAAAAGTTTGGTTTTGTTAAAGGCTCGTGAAATTTCTGTCTTGCGAGACAATCAAACTCATGACTTGATGAAAATTTTGATGCCTGTTAAAAACTCATTAGATGATTAATCTGGATCAGGTGCTAAGATACTTTTTTATTCTAACAAATACAATTTCATACCATGTATTTATTTATTCCATTAATTTTATGTATCAATATTTGTTAGGAAGCTGCATTAGTTGTTGTTACCCATTTTGTCCCCGGTTGTCTAGAAACTTGACTTAAATTGAGCTTATAAAGCTTAGACAGTCTTTACATACAAATAAGTTTTCTATTAAGTTTTAAGTACCAAGTCTAAGAATATTACATTAAGTTTCGGAGTGATTAGTTTCATTATTTTCAATAGATTAACATTTGCACATGAAAAATTGCAAATTTTAGAAAAGTCTTCAGTACCTGACCATCCTGCTTTAGTAATTCCCAACTTTATTTTTGTTGTTTACTTTTTAATGTTATCATTGTGAGACTTTAAGTGGTGCGACAAGCATTGGAATGAATTAATGTAAGGGTTATATTCTAGACTATGCATTTGAACCACGTCGTTGGTTGCTCCAGGGTAGCGTTCTATACACCCTGTTGTTGTGATTGTGGATTGGAAATCCTTGAAGTGCCTTTAGATGTTAAATTCTAGACCAAGGATCCAAAAAGTTGTGGTTGGGAAGTTATGTGACAGGAGTCACCGCTGGATGTGTTCTAAGACTATTGCTGACTATGTTGAAGCTCTGATAGGAGCATACTATGTGGGTGGTGGACTCTTTGCATCACTTAATGTGATGAAATAGCTTGGAATTAGCACTGAACTTGAACTATCCTTGGTTGACAAAGCAATCACTGCTGCTTCTCTGCATAATTACGTACCAAAAGAAATTGGGATTGCAAGCCTTGAAAAGAAAATTGGGTATGAATTTTCTGTCAAGGGACTCTTACTACAGGCTATCACACATTTGTTTGAGAAAGTACTTGGGATTGGCTGTTGTTATAAGGTATCAATGAAGTTTCATATATTCTTGAGTAGTTTATTGATATTTAACTTATAAAGTTTCTTAATATTGTACACCAATAATGCAACTTATTGATATTGGGGCAGAGGCTTGAATTTCTTGGTGACTCGGTATTGGACCTACTTATGACATGACATCTATATCAGAGTCACATAGATATTGATCTAGGGGTGTTGACTGACTTACGATATGCTTTTATCAATAATGACAATTTTGCTCAAGTTGTTGTTAGACATAACCTTCACTAGCATCTCCTATATGGCTCGAGATTATTACTGAGCCAGATATCAGAATATGTGAAAGCCATTTCTGAATCAGATCCTAGATCGCTACAACAAGATTAATCGGTATGGACTATGCTTCCTCAAGTGCACCTTCACCACAAGTTGAGGATAAGATAGTGAATATGGAAATTGAGCTTCCAACTCTAAAGGAATAAAAGAATTCCTTGCTTGCCTACATTGCTACAAGATTGGATGTTCATGAACATTTTACTGCCATGACACCTAGTCTGGTAAGTGCCTCAAATACATTCTGTTATAGTATTAGCATGTACATTCTGCTGCAGTATTTAATTTTCTTTGCTGTCAATATTTCAGGCATCAGATGTTGTAAGTGGTGCTTCAACCCTAAATTACATTATAGAATCAAGTGGAGGCAGCAATACAGATTAAATATATATGTTGTTGTTTTGTAGTATTTCACAAGTGAACTGGGTTTGAATAGTTTACAAATTTGTTTTGTAATAGTATTAATCTTGGAACATAATATTTTGTCAACTGTGTTGGAACATAACGTATTGCACTATTAATTAATGTGATATTTTGTTATTATAAAATTTGTTTTATTTTAGTTTTGTTCTACTAGATAATTATATGTATGTAACATATATATGAAAACTGGTTAATTATGAAATACTAGATATAGTTATAAAATGCTAAATATATATTTTTATTTAATATTATAATTACGACAATTTGAACTAAAGTATTATCATTCACCATTTATTATAAAATGGCCATGACAAGGGTTATATTAAAATGTTCATAATGGCGTTCAAAAGTATCATTTGTTGTTGTTGTTGTTGTCAATAAAAATAATTATGATAATTCAATTAACATTATTTATATGTAAAAAAACGTCGCTTTATAAAAGTCGTTATATGACGGATGTTGCAGTGTTTCGCGCAAAGACGCCATTTTATATTTTGTGGCAACCAGATCTATAGCAGCACACGATTTTTTGTAGTGTTATGATTGCTAGAAAATTTTGAGTAATTAACAAAATTGGAAATAGGATATTTAACTAAAGAGGAATTTTTGCTCTCTATAACTGCAGCTACGTTGCAATGAAAATCCTTGAGGTAAGCAGGAGGTTTGGTGCTTCTAGAGTGGATTTTCTTATAACAGGAGATATAGGATTATCAAGAGCTATGATAGTGGGAGAGGAAGAATTTTGTTGTGGGACAATATATGGTGTTTGTTGGTTTTTGTAGTGATGTAGTGGAGAGGAATACTTTTATTGTGGGACAATATATGGTGTTTGTTGGTTTTGTAGTGGTGAGTAGGATGTAAGGAAAGAGAGATCAGTGTCTTGATAATCAGAAAAATGTGGAATGACAAAATTTTCACTATCTGTATGATTGGCAATATGCTTAGAGGAAAAATGATCTTCATTGAAAGAAACATTTCCATATAAAAAAACTCTCTGGTGTATAAACCATAAAGAAGTAAACCCTATCCTTGGTTTGTGTCCTAAATAAACACATCATCTATCCCGAGGATCAAGTTTCGTCCTATTATGAGCCAAAGTTGATGTAAAAGCTTCACAACCAAAGACTTTAATAAAAGTTAAATAAGGAGAAGAGTCATACAAAATATCATAAAAACTTTTGCTGTATAAAACCCTTTTAGGCAATCTATTAAGTAAAAAAACAGCATGAAAGGCTGCAAAGTTCCAAAATAATTTAGACAAGTTACTTTGAAAAATAAGAGCTCTAATAATGTTTAAAATGTATTGATATTTTCTCTCTACTCTATTTTGTTGTAGAGTCTCAACACAAGACATTTGATATTCTATGTCTTTGAGAGAGTAAAACTGATGCAAATTAAATCCAAGTCTTTGATCAAACCTAATGCATTTAACAGTAATAAAAAATGAAAACTAAAAATGAAATGCAATAGATGCACATGATTACTATAAAATAGTAAAATCTACATAATTAGAATACATGTATGAATAAACAATGTAAAATACTTTTGTCATATTTATAATGTCTATGAAATGTTTTAAATGAAGTGTAGATATGGTCATGCATGGATAGAAGCAATTTCATATAGATGCACATAAGATGTGAATGATATCACTAACATAATTCAAAGCCTAATTATATAACTGTGTTTAAAGTGATAAAAAAAAATAGGCGAAAAAACATTAATAAAAGAAACTAAAAGATGAATTTATGCATTTGAAGAACCCTTGACTTGGCTCATATAGCAATCAATGAGAATTTTTTTCTACCTCAAATCAATATGCTATACGAGTCTTTTAGTGCTTTATAGAGAAACTTATGCCAATTTTAAAAGTTGTGAGACACCAAATTTATGTTGTGTTCAATATCAAATTTAGTTAATCCAATGTCTAAACCTTTTAATTTACGATAAAGGAAATTTCTATAAAAAATAAACTCAAAATTCCATTACTAGTAATTCTTACTATTTTTTTTTTTCTGATTATGCTTAAATACCAAACTAGCAACCAACGCCATTAACCAAATCAAACCACCGAAATGGG
>Ga0209700_104025_pt1 | contig 27193 bp, 15 predicted proteins | sample SiratroredBW_FD_187528 | JGI IMG/M metagenome (GOLD analysis project Ga0209700, IMG submission 187528) | Root nodule microbial communities of legume samples collected from California, USA - Siratro red BW (SPAdes) (version 2) | ecosystem: Host-associated > Plants > Roots > Nodule | place: USA... | reverse complement strand
AAGTATAAGCTCAATCTTGACTCATATTATAGGGAACTAGGAAAGGCCTGGTGAGAATGGACTACATACGCTTCTTCCAGCACCTCCATAATCTCACCCTCCACCTCTATTTTTTTTAAATGGCGAGAATACCCTTTATGAAAAGTCTGAAGGGAATGAGGAAAAATAAAAGAAGATAAGAGATGAAAATGAGAAAAAAGAGACGGGGAGAGGAGGAGTGATTCTTCCTGCACCTCCACCTCCATGACGACTTCCTCCATCTTCATAATTGCGGGTTCTACAATTCTTCCTGCAATGTGTTTTGAAAATGTTTTTTTTTTTTTTTTTTTGTGGTGGCCATGAAGAGTGGATGGAGGTTGATGGAGGATATAATGGTGAAAATGGTACTCAAACTTTTATATAATGTAAGAGGAGAACAGTAAAAAAAATTTCGAAGGTGCATGAACCTACTTATAGAGGTACGGAGGTACAGGATCGTTCGAGGCTGAAATGAAAGAAAGATCGAAAAAGAAGACGATGAAGGTATGAAAAAGGTAAGATGTGATTTTCAAAAATATCAAAAAGATATTTTTGTAAATCGTTATTAGTATGGACGTCCAGGAAGTCGTCCTGAGAAAGAATCACTCGGAGAAGAGAGGGAGAGAGAAAATCCCTAAAAGCCTGTATTTGCTGCATTAGACAGATTCTGGTATAAGAATGACCGCTTCTTCTTGTACTTCCAAGAAAGCACTTAAGGCAATTCTAAATTTTTTGAAAATTTCCAAAGTATTCGAAAAGACAATTTTGTTCCCAATATGTTAAAATAATAATATAATAGTGAGAGATGGAGATGCTTTCATATTTCCAAAATGATATTTTGGAAGTCATTTTATATTTTTAAGACAGGCAATTTTGAAATCTATTTTTTAGAAAACAATTCACTCTCAAAATACATCATTTTGGAATTTATTTTTTATAAAATAAATATTTTTGGAATGGACTGTTCCAAAATTAGCTTTCAAAATAATTCATTTTGAAAGTGTAAACTTCCGAAATAACCTATTTCAAAAATGTATTTTTAAAAAAAAAATACTTCCAAAATAGACTGTTCGAGAAATAAATTCTGAATCTAAAATTAGTTCCCCTAGTAGTCCATTTGGAAAGTGTATTTCTAAAAAAACCTGTATTAATGACAAAATCACCACCAAATCATCTCAAAACCTTAAATAAATCATCTGTACCTACAAGAGAATGGAGGTGCGAAATGATTGGAGGTGGAAGAGAATGAAGGTAAAAGAGCATACGAGATTAAAATAGTATCCACAGTAAAATATGAAGAATACTTTGAGAAGTTTGTAAAATTTAGAAGTGGGTGAAGAAACATTTGAGGTGCAGAAATAACAGTCTAAAAGAATTATGCAATTGGGCCACTTCATTTTGGGCTTGGACCCGTGTAATACAAGGAAAGTAGAAGTATCGCGTACAGCCTTCGTCGTGTCAGAGAAAGAATTGATCGAAACAAATATATACAATTTTGAGGAGTCAATAAGTATAAACCATTGAATAGAGATTAAAGAACAGTTAGTTTAAAGTTAAGGGGACTTTTATGAATATAGAACATAAAAATAAATTATATATCTAAAAGAAAACTGTTTAAGATCTCAACCTTTAAAGTTACTTATTTTTAATATTCTTTTCTGATAATTTAAACACCTAAAATAAGGTGGATGCAAAAATAAAAAAGATTTTTCATCTCAAGTTCTAAGATTTCAAATTTTGAAATTTATATATTGTTATTATATATGTTAATTACACTGATAGAAATAATGAAAACAGAGTGATAACACCTATAAAGAGAGAGAGAGACACACACACAACATACATATGTGTGTGTGTGTGTGAATATTTAAATTTTAACCAGACAATTGCTTTAATATTAGTAGAACTGCAAAAATTGACTTCGTGTCTAAGATAAATTTATTAATATTTAAAGTTTTTCAAAATTGAATAAATCAAATTTTTGTTTTGTTAGAAGTGAAAATAAAGGCGAGGGCACGTAAAAACATCATATTTCAATTCCTTTTTTTCACGGTAAGAAAAGAAATAGAAAAAGAGCATGATACTGGTGATTGCTTCGGTGCCCCTGTGCATAGATGGTGAGGGAGGGTAAGCTTGAACCTACATCTAAGAAAATGTCATTTACGTGCAATAACTGGGAATAGGGTGAAAGAGTACAGAAAATTTATTATTAGTAGAGATGTTATATGTGAGGAAGCTTTTTTGTTTCATCAAGATATTGGAATCATTGATAGGGAAAGAATGGTGGTATGATATCCTCAAATGTTGATATTTTTTCAAGTAGATAACAAAATGATGAAATGCTTTACACGAATCAGGTTGACGAAGCGTATGGAGTTTTTGAAGATGGAAAAATTGAAGAAGAAGCTTCTGCAGTGTCTTAGATCCGTAAGGCTGTTGAAGTACCTCCTCAACAATCAAAAGTTGAACAAAACAAACACGTGGGAATGGAATATATTACAATGAAAACACAGTTGTAACAAGATACAAGACTTGCAAAAGCTACCATCAAATAAATGCCGTTGGTCAGTCATTTTTTTTCACTTGTTCTATAAAACACGTCTATGTCTGAGTTCTACAACCGTTTGGCAGCACATTGGACTTTGGAACTTGAATAATTATACGTGGAAAAAGAATTTTCTACGTGGAAAACTTGAGAAAGAAATCTCGATAAGATAACTAATGTATGAAGCAACCCTCTAAACAATACTATAAGAGTTTTGGCAACTTCAAGACCAGTCAAGGATTTAGTAGAAGTTCTTGTAGTTGGTGTATATATTACAGTTTGAAATTAAAAGATATGACTGCACTAAGAAGATTCTAAAACAAGGATCATTCTTAGAAAAACTCTTCTTATCACAAATATCTCAAATCAGATTCGTAGCATATGATTCATGTTCCTTATGAGGTAATAGCTAGATTTCAAGTCAAATGGCATTAGTTTGGTGAGCAGGTATCTGAAACTGTGAAAGGAACACGAAAAGCTACATATACCTTCCATTGTTTGAGATGTACATTATTTTGGAGATGATACATAGTGTTATTTGTTGGATACTTGGATTTGATTATGCGGTTGATTTTGATGCTAGAAGATCATTTACATTTTCACATTTGGTAATTAATTGCTGACTTGAAAAAAAAAAAAAAAATCTTCAAACTCAACAGTTTGCATTTCCTACAAGATATTTGACTTTGACTGAAGGAGCAAAGGAAGAGATTTGTTTGTAGGAAACGAACTGATCTTGATCTTTTGCGATATGGCTGCAAATCACAGTTAAGTTTTCTAGAAGTTCAAAGATGCAGATAGAGGGAATTTCGGGTCTGTGAAAGATTGCCTTTGAACTAATGTTAAAGAATAGTTCATCAGCAGATTATGATAAGTCTAATGGATATTAGAAAAAATGGTTAAACTGTAGTCTTTTTGTAAGAAGAAAGTGACGTATGTGTGTGTGCGTGCAGAATAAGAAGAGAATCAAATCAGGAAGATCAGAGATGAAAGAACCTAATCAAAATCCACAAATGATACAACTGTGTCACCAGTCACCCTATTTTGCCTTTAAACAAAACAAATACAGGATTTTGTGAATAGTGTTAAAGAGTTAAGACATTATATTGACAATTATCTCAGTAACATAATGATTTTACTTTAATTTTTTTACATGTATTAATAACTGTAATAAATAAGGTAAAATATATTATTTCATATCATATTTATTGTGTAATTTCGATTTTAGGAAATTGATAAAAACTAACCAAGCTTTGTACCACAACTTCAATTTTGAATTTAATAGTCACATTTTTAATTGTTTCCTTAAACATTATGACATTGTTATGAAAACATTAGTGACGTTTTAATTTAATACATTTTAATTATGATATTTAACTAATTAGTTAAACAATTACTTGGACATTATGATGCGAAGAAAATAAGTAATATAAAAGACATGTTAAACAAAAAGTGACGGTACACGATATATGAAAAGTCTATTTTATTGTAATAAATATAAATTTTTATAATAAATTTATTTAAATATTTTTAATAAATGTATTATTTTTATTGAGATAAAGAGGATAAATCATTTAAAAATAAATTGGAAATGAAAAATAAGTACTTTAAAAGTTAATGACATCAAGGTATATAGAAACTCAAAATATCAGAAAAAAAATTAATATTTTATAACCTTTCATCAGATCTTGGGAGTAATAAATATTTTATTATTCTCACATAAGGGATGAAGACCATTATTCTTCTTTACTTATCCACATTTATCTATTTTTATTTATTTATTTTCCTTTTTATTAAACAATTATTAGTGAAATCGCAAGTTACTTTTCAATCCCTAAAAATGATATTTGTCTTCTTTCTTATTTATAAAATTTAACTTAAAAATAATATGCTGTTTTTATTTAAATACCCCTAAATAATAAAAAAGAGGGATTATATTAAAAATAAATTAATAAAAAGAGAGAATTAAAGAAACAGTTTAAAATATATTTGTTGCTAACCATAAATTAATAGTTTTCTTTAATCTTTGGGCAATGAGTCTTATGATAGTTTACTTTAAAAATGATGATTTTTAACTTAACATAAATTAATCTTAACGTATGAACATCATTCCTAACTTTTTTCTAAAAAATTCATCCACATATAACCTTGTTCTCTAATAAGCCTAGCTCGTGTCCTCCAAAGTCTGATAATATATATAATTATCTTATTTCATTCTAATGTGATAACAATTAAAATTTGTAACGGTTAAAATCTCAAAGTTGATCAAGTAAGATTTATACGGCTTGTTCATGCACCTTCATACTCTCTTCTGGACCTCCATAAAAGAAGTAAAATTATTATTTTATTTATTTATCTTTTTCATCTTTTAAGCTATGCCTATTTATGTTTTCTTATATTTTTATTATACATAATATATTTTTTACATTTCAGAATTTAGAATAGAAAAATTTATATTTCAAATTATAAAATCTAAAATAAAAAAAATTATATTATTATATATTCTAAATTATACAATTTAGAATATAAAAAATTTTAGAATAATTTTTTTTATTCTAAATTATGTAATTCAGAATAGAAAAATTATATTTTAAATCATATAATTTACAATACAAACTTTAGAAAGATGATTTTATATTTTTTAAATTATGGAAGAAGAAAAGCATGGAGGTGTAGGAAGAAGCCTTCTAAAATTTAGCTTAATACAAAGAATATACCAACTATATGATATGGTGACCTAATTGCATAGAATGAGGCAAAGGAAAATTGAGTCAAAATGACAAAACAGATGATTTCAGATACCATCATGTCAATATATAACGATCTAAAGATAAGAAAATTAAAGATGTGATGGTTCAGTTTGGATATCTGTGGGCAGTTTCAGTGACTGGGCAATGCTTATCCAATTCAGTAGACGGCATCAAGGTTAAACTATCTTCATTTTTCAAACTGATAAGATCAAAATCAATCACCACAAAAATCTAACCCTGGTTAGTCTTCGTGATACAATTTAACTACGTCAATTATGCAAAAATAAATTCATTTGAATAACAGGGCATTTAAATTGTAGGAAAACATGAACTTAAAAAGTGGTATTAATATTTTGTTAATTGTTTACTTTTGTTTTTGCTTAAGACACATTAGAAAGTGTAATTCTTCATAATTATTTACTAATAAGAATAACAAACCAGCAAGGTTTTAATCCACAAGATCGTTCTTTCCGATAAGTTAACAATTATGGCTTTTTCTTGCAAATTCTCTTTATACTCCCCTGAGGATAAAGATCTGAGACGGTGCCCACTCTCTCAATCTCACGGCAATTAATTCTCATAAAGTACTTATACAACAACTCATGCATGAAATTATACAACTAAGAGAGAAAGACCAAAAAAAATATAAGTTATATAATAAATCATGTTATAAGAAGAGAGAAAGAAAAAAAAGAGAATATTATATAATGTACAACGCTGTAGGATGAGTTGTATAAAACTATTTTCATGAACTACAGATGAAAATATTCTTTTTTTCTCGTATTTTCCTCTTTATCTGGTTACTAACACTATGTGTTCTTTCCGAGAAACTTCAAATACACTGTTGAATAGGTTTAGACAGATTGCATGCGTTCAACTACCAACAGACAATAATGCATGCCCTACAGCCATAACCACACTAGCCAGCTTTGAGAACCTTATTTGTGGCTCTTCTTCCTTCTACTTTCTCATTACCAACAACGCATACGCATAAATATCTTTCGCTGCCATGTGCAACCATTTCCAAACAAATTTGAGTCCCAATATTATAATCCTATGGGCTTTACATTAAGGAATATCAATCTTCTCTTGCTTTGATTCCAACATTCTCTTAATCACGGAAGAAACGTATCTGGTCAGTGAAAACAGGATATATACATCATTCAACTCTATTCTTTCGGTGTTCCCAAAATTCCACAGACGATTTCACCCAAAACCCACTAACAAAGAATTGTAGATTCCTTTTCTATTCCTTCATTTTGAATAAAGAATGAAAAGTGAAAAGGTTAAAACAAATATAAAAGAAAATACTTACAAAACACATAACTTTAATATTTTGGATTAAAGATAATTTTATAATAAAACATCTAGTGGCATATGACTGAAAGTTGGTTTAATTTGAAAGCTGAAGATTCTACGGCGTTAGTAGGTTTTTGCGAGGAAGGATAAAAGATTATAGAAGTGATTAAATTAACCAAGCCCACACGTGATGCTAAAATTAATCCCAAGTCCAAGATTCCACTGGCATATACGTGTTCACACGCACTTCCGAAAGATGCTCCCTCTCCTCCATTTCACACAATAATATATGGATGATTGAACCAATCAAGTAACCTTACTTCATCTGGGTCCTACACGTCCCTTACCCTTTAATCACAAAATTAATTTAATTTGGTCAACAAAGCTTACCCTTTCAGTTGCCAATGCCATGCACATTCAATTTACCACATCTAGCCATCTGCCACATGTACCAAACATTTATTAATTCAATTACAAATTCATAACCAAAAGTCAATTTCCCAAATACCCACCTCTTGCATCACCCTTATAAATATCAACACCCCGCAATGTCACAAATCTCTCTCATCGTTCCACTTTTACAAACTTTAGAAGAAAACCAGTCTAGCAAGCTAGTAGATATTTACAATAGTATATACATATAGATACACATATGGGAAACTGTTGTGCTACGGAGTCGTCTATGGATTGGGGTGGTGATGATTTGGGTTCTTTATCATCGTCTAAGAGAAGGAGTATGAGTTCGAGGAAGGTGTTTGATGAAGTTCATGAGGCGAGTTTGGAAAACGTGGAGAAGGAGAAGCTCTTGGGTGTGCTGCGGGCTTCTTCTGATGCCAATGGGAAGGTGAAGATCAAGATCTCGAAGAAGGAGCTGGCACAGTTGTTGGGAGGGAAAGAGAATAACAAGCATTTGGGTGAAGAAGTACACGCTTCTGCGGAGCAAGTTCTGGCTCGTTTAATTCACGCTAGAGATCATGCGAGTCACGAATACCATGATGTTCATCATAGACCTTGGAGACCTGTTCTTCAAAGTATACCTGAGGTTAATTAGTTAGAGGAATGAGATCAAAGGTGGTGGTGGGGTGTGTAGAGAGTAGAGGTTGAGAAAGGTTACTTTAGGTATTTTTTTAATTTGTTTTCCATGTTTTGTTTTTCTTTTGTGTTGGGAATGTGTGATTTGTATATTCATCGTTCTGCGGGAGAAACGTCAGAAAAGTGAAAATTGTAGATCGAGTTTCTTGTGTAAAACTGATGGAAATTATGCAAGTAACTCACTGTTTTACTATATTACATTTGTATATTGTAGTTTATGTAACTATGTATATGTATATGATTTCAGTATCAAATCCCAATAGGAATTGATATGAGACTGAATCAAAGAAGTTTCGTACATTCATCAACCATGACGCGAACAAACATGTCCAGAACATATAATCTGGCTGTCTTATTTGTTGTTTCGTATGTGGTGGATTTATTTATTCATATCTGCACCAACTTTGAAGGTCAAAAGTTATTGTCCTTTTACTTTTTCTTTTTCTTTTTCTTTTTCTTTTTTAATATTTTCAATACAGCTAACTCTAGGATGGGAAATTTCTTAATTGTTCACGTAAAATTCACATGGCATTTCTAATTAAAGTGGTGAATACGAGATTTAAATATTTGAGCATACTATATAAAGATATAGGTGGATCTATGTACAGAAAAGGCCTAAGGCTTCTTAGTTATTATGGTGGCTAATCATTGAACTGAAATACGATTGACTACAAGAGGAACAGACATTCTAAAGAGTAATTATAATATTTCCTACACATAATACTCTTTTTTATTCGTACTTACTTTTCATTTTAGTAAATGGTATATTATAACAGTAACAGTAGATAAAAATCTGAAATAAAATTAATTTTATGCATAAAATAGGAAGGAAGACAAATTTCATGGTTAAAAATTGAAATATGATTGACTACAAGAGAAAAACATTGAACTCATCCAAATTTTGTTGAATTTGAGCTGGTTTTTAATTTTTCAGAGTTTGAAATATTAATTGTTTAAAACAAAAGAATTAATAAGTACTCAATTTGGAGGTGCCAGGAAGTTGGGCCCATAGATTGCTGGCTGCCGAAATTAACTAGCTTAATGAATTCTGGTCTGGGCCTTTTTGTTGAAGAACTTTTTATCCTTACCTTTGTACAATTGAAAATATCTTTTAATATTGTTCCTACAAGTCTACTTTAAAGGTTTTTCTTTCTTTCTTCGGCATAGGTTAGGCATTAATTATATTTTTTTAATAACCTAATAACTAATGTTGATTTCTTGATGACAAATTATAACATCTTTTTTATTAAGTATCATAATCTTATTATGTATCTTATTCCTCTAATGAATCATGCATGAAATCATTTTTAACATATATAGCTTTTATAATGAATGAGATTAGCTTACGAGAATCTCAACAATAGGACAATTTTATAATAAAATTCGCTCAATCAATTTTATTACCACGAACTAAAACGAACATACTTTGTTTTAATTACTATACTTAAATTTAGTTATATAAATTTAAATTATTAGATTTTTTTATGAATTTAAGAAATTTGATTTTTTTGGCCACATACCTCGCATAATATATTAAGTTAACTTGTGATTTATACTTAGGCACAGAGGTATATTTGGCAAAAGAATATCTTTACCTGACATTAAATTATAGAAAAATTACAGAAATTTTTTATGTTACTAATTACATTTGTGATGTACAGTAATTTCTATGATAAACTTACTCATACATTTGAAGTTGAGATATACATATAGATGAAAAATGGTGGGTACAGATGGGAATTAGTCAATATATAACATTATTAATATAAGTCTTTTGAAAAATATATTACTTTATTTTATATCTTTTATTCATTTGAAGTGTTTTAAAATGATATTGATATGTTGTTTTATAATACATGGGAGTGAAATAACTTTTATATTGTTTTTATTTATTTTTTATTTGTCTGTATGTATCTGCGTCTTCAATTCTTGTGTAATAACTGTGAGTGTAAATAACATGAAAATGAAACGTTGTGTACCAATTTATAGTAAAAATACATATCCATTATATTCAAAATAGAGTCCATAAAGATAATATAAAAGTTACATAATAAAAACATGATGGTGTATGAGGCTTGATCAACACTATAAAATACAATATTTAGTTCCAATAAATCTGTTTTTAATTAATATTTGTAAAAAAAAGTATTCACGCTTTTTTTGAAAAATAATTTTCAGTTTCAATTTGTTAAGAAGTAAAAAAAATTGCTTGGTTTTATTTCTTTCGTCTTCAATTCCTTGTTTGACTCGCTATTACACTTTAGTGATTATGCTGATTAAAAAAAAAAAAAAAACACTTTGGTAATCATTTACATGTGTTGGAAGGAGTGTTGGTTTGACAGGAATGATAAGGAATTTCAATCGTTACTTGTAAAGTGAACACACAAGAAAAAAAAATGATTTTTAAAAAAAATATATATACCTATTTTTGAAAACATTTTCTGATATTCGATAAAATTTATTTTTAAATTTATTTTTTATAAATAAAAAACATCTAAATAAACCCCTCATTTTTTATCTGTTACCTTTCATTGAATGCTAATATGATAGAAGGTCATACCAACTTGTTATCTAGAGCTAGACTACAATCCCGGAAAAGTTTAATTATATAGAGAGAACAGAGAAAACAGATAATTAAAAAATGTTAAAAAGGATAAACCATACATAATATAAATAAAAAATATAATAAATTTTAGGTTTAATTAAATTTGAAGTCTACGATAAATTTCGATATTTTTAATTGAGTTTATGTTAAATTCTTCTGTTCATTGACTATTGAAAAATTCTATATTTTTTTAATTAAGTCTTTATTTTTTTTTCTCTTTTCTTTTTTAACTAGATAAGATGCTTGTTATCTTATCTCATCATCTTACTTACTTGTTTTTACATATTATTTTGTGTTAATATTAAACTATGTAATTTTTGCATAATAATTTTCTTCTATTGTTAGATGAAAATAAAAGAACAAAAAATAAAACAAAATAAAAATAAAAATAAACTCCAACTCCATACTTATTATGTTATTTAATTTGGTGTTTCTTCCACTTCCTCCCAACACCTTATCTAGCTTTTAGTTTTCATTTATATTCATTCAACAATCAAAATAACTTGTTAGGTTGACAACAAAATTATATGTTATTTAATATTAACACAAAATAATATATGGAAACATCTCACTAAGATGATTGGAGAAAATAACAACCAATTATCTAGTTAACAAAAAAAATTGGACGAGAGAAATTCAATTAAAAAATATAAAATTTTTTAGTACTCATTATACCAAGAAACATTAATAAGAATTCATTTGAAAATATCAAAATTTTCTAAACACTTTTATAATTTATTATTAATAGTATTTGTTTTGCATAATTTGGAAAAAGTTAAAAAATCAAGATGTTTATATATATATATATATATATATATATATAATACTTCTACAATATTAAATCCCATGGTTTGGAAGGATGAAAACATTTATAACCAAACAAAATTAAATTTAGTCTTTATGGTAGAATATTATAATAATTACTTAATCTTTTATTGTCTCGTATTTCATTAACACATATCCGATATAATGTGAACAAATTCTAAAACATATTTTTTTTAACTATAAAAGATACCTACTATTGATACACAACCATATAAAAAAAGAATGAAAAATAATAATTGTTTGATACTTAAATATGAAAAACATGATTTTCATCACAAGAGACTAAAACTTTTAACTATAAATAATATTCAAGACAAGTTTGAAGAAATAAACTTTATTCTCAACCTGAAAATTAATAACTTAAAGACTCCCTTCAAAAATTGAAAAACAAACTTTAACTCCATTAACATAAACATAACCTTTTTTGATTCAACAAGCTATTTGTAAATATAAAAGTTATAAGAGAGGAAGTCAACTATAATACTATTAACCATTTGTATTTTATCTATCATACTCATAACTTTGTCTTTTTAAGAAATAAACTTGAACGAACTCTATGGGCAGATTTTAAAAAACAGAATTTGAGAACATTAATAAAAATAAAAATACTAAGATAAACAAAAGAAAAAATAACATTATTACACTTAAGAATAAAATCAACTCTTCTAATAAAAAAAATATTTTTAAAATAATTTATATATTAGCTGGAAAAAGAACAATAAGAATTCTAAATTTTAAGATTAGATAAAATCTTATTATCTTTCTTTGAAAAACAAAAATGTGTTCCGCAGGATTGGAACATACACCTTTAACATTAGCCACAGTAACCATTTTCTTGAAACTAAATTAGTTGTATATAATTTTATATGAGACTATAAATATTTTTTTAGCAAAACTAGTAGTATCATTGGAGTAAAATAAAATGATAATTATTTTAATTAATACAGTTCCATTTTCAAAACTCGTAGCTGGAATTACTTGAACCAACCTAGCACGTGGATTCTAAGTGGGATTGTTAACTACCAACGAATTACAAATTTTAAAAGAATCAACCTACTGACGAAAACAGCAAACACTGTTTAAGAACAGTAAGCATGAAGGGAAGTGTCATTAATTATAAAAGAGTCGTACAATAAACGAGAACCAGGTTGATCTGGCGATATAAAATCTGAAAAAGCATACTTAAGACGGGTGATTAGCCATAAGGAATTATGTCCGAATTGAATGCATTAAGGATAAATCATAAATGAAAGTGGTATGTAGTAGGAGCAAACTATGCCTCCGTTCCGTTCGCCATTCCACGTCAAAATAAATAAATAAAAGCAACACCCACAAACGCGCCTTATTAATCACGCCATCTACCAACTGCCACACGACACAGTTGGCGCCAAACACACAAAACACGAAACCTCAAACTAATTCCACATACAAAAAAAAAAAAACCACCTAGGAGCTGGCACATACTGTCACAGATAAAACAACTCAATCCTATATTAAGCTCTTTAAACAAGTAACTGAAACTTCCATTTCTAAGTGTATGTGAATAAGAAGTTATTAAAAACAAACATTAGTTTCTGTAATTTTCACATTTGAAAACGAAAAAGCAGAGAAATAAAAAAAGGTAATGAATGGCGTAAATGCGGTAGCTAAGTGCGAGTCATTGCAAATGCTAATGGTGGGGTCTACCCTTTCTCTCTCCTTCTTATGGGTCTCACCAGACAGCTTTTACTGAACCTGCCACCCTCAGTCCCCACTCACTTTGAACCCTCATTCATTCATTCATGGCTTTCACTCTTCTTTTTCTTCCATCCTTTCTTCGCTTCACACTTCTCTTTATCTTATGACCCCTTTTCGATCCTTCTAGTTCTTCCTCCCCCTCCTCCTCTTCTTCGTTTTCTGTCTCAAATGCCACAACCACTCACCTTTTTGTTCTCTCCTTGAATGTTGCTTTCGATTTCTGCACCATGCCCCACTTCTTCCTCTTCCTCCTCACCCTCTTTCTCTTCCTCCTGCCTCTCTGTAAGTCCCTCTTCTCACTTTTCTTTAACTGTTCTTTGATCTGTCTTATTATTACTCATGTGGGTGTGTTACGTAGTCCGGTACATGTTTTGAGGACCAGTGTTTTAGCTAAATAATCTTTCAGCATTGCTGTTCTGTTTAAACTGCATTGGTTATTGATAAATTATCGGTTTTCTCGAGTTTAATTAACTCTCCACTTGCGTTATTCTCTGTATTTGCATTTTCTATAGCTAATTTATATTGTTCGATATTGTGAGAATTGAGAAGGGGTAGTGACAGCAGCACGAAGAGTTAGGGTTTTTGGTTTTGTTTCATTTTTACTTGGCCTTTCAAGGCTAATCTTCTGTGCAACGGATAAACAAACAAACTTGGTTCATGAGTTTTGGTTTCAACTTAGCTGCTATCGTCGCCATTGATTATGTAATTATTATTCCTTGTAAAATGATGTTTCTGTTTTTTGCTAGTTATTGGTCTTTGATAAAATTAAGAGCAGAGCTTGTGTGATTTAGCCTGTGCATTATAGAATTCATCTTCCACAATTAGGCTACATGTTAATTTTTTGTTAAATTACTCGTTTAGTCCCTATAGTTTAACAAACTTTACCTTTTAGTCCTTATGTTTAAAAAATATTTCTTTTATCTTATACATCCTATTTTTAATCTATTTTAATCCCATTCAGTTTAGATGACAAGGACTAAAAGAGATTAAAAATGGTATGTATTAGGAGTAAAAAAGATTAAAATGATATAAATATGGATTAAAATGGATAATTTTTAAGTATAGGGACCAAAAGCTAAAATTTATATAACTATAAGGACTAAATAAGTAATTAAACCTTAATTTTTTATTGGTATAGCAGGATCCTTGATTGGACATCACGAAATGAATTGAAGTTTAGCTCTATCATTCATTGGCATTGTTATCCGCTGCTTCAGTTCAACAAATAACTTTTGTATTTGGTTGTGATGATGTTAGATATATAGTTAGAAGTGTCAATTTCAATTATACTCAAAGACTGTTCATTTTAATAATTGTATCATTTGCTGATGAATAGTCTTTCATTTGTTGCTGTTGAACAAAATTGGACTACGTTGACACTGTAATGTAACAGACAGTTTAATTGAAACAAAAAATAAAATTGGTAAATGGAAGCTTTTATTGGTGAGAATTAATTATTTTGAGTTGAAGATGCCTTTCCATGCTTCAGCACCTTTTAACAATAAGATATGTTTTCACTTCCACATGCCTGAACTGTAGTTGCTATTAATTGTAAGTATTTAACACAACATGATGTTTGCAACTTTTTGTATGGAATTCCTTTCTTTGCTAACTCATTCTAAGTGAGTGAGCAAGAGGAGAGAAACGTGTGCACAAAAGCTAAATTCTCTCTTATTTGTGTTTGGTCTAGGCGCACTTGAATCCCATAACAGTAGATTCAATCATCTTCAAGGTCCTGTACGACTAGTTAACCATGTGGGTTCTATGTTCCCTAAACTCTCACCTCTTGGTGCTCCACAGCCTTTTCTTCCTCTTGCACCTTCACCACTCGCTCCATTTACCAATACCTCTATCCCAAAGTTATCAGGTTCCTATCTAAATGAATTTTGTGGTGATTTTGGATTTTCAAATGCTTAAATGTTCTCTGTTCCTCTCTCTTACTGTCTTTATAATGTATCTTGCATCGCAGGACTCTGCAGTTTGAACTTTAGCACTGCTGCAAGTTTGATCAGTGTAACGGCGATTGATTGCTGGGAAGTTTTTGCCCCATTTCTGGCTAATGTAATATGTTGTCCCCAATTGGAAGCAACTCTCACAATTCTCATTGGTCAATCCAGTAAATATACCAATGTGCTTGCCTTAAATGGTACCAATGCTAAACATTGCCTTGCAGATGTGGAACAGATTTTGATGGGCCAGGGTGCCACTTCCAATCTGAAGCAGATATGTTCAATTCATTCTTCAAATCTCACTGAGGCATCTTGTCCGGTAAAAAATGTGAATGAATTTTCTGACATGGTGGATACTACTAAGCTCCTTACTGCCTGTGACAAAATTGATCCTGTCAAAGAATGCTGCTATCAAGTCTGTCAGAACGCAATATTAGAAGCAGCTACAACCATTGCATCAAAAGGTTCTGCTATTTTGGCCATGGACTCACCACACGTTCAATCTGAGCACCCACTACGGATCAATGATTGTAGAAATATTGTCCTCCGGTGGGTAACTAGTAAGCTCGAACCTATTCATGCCAAGAAAGTTCTTAGAGGACTGTCTAATTGCAATGTTAACAAAGGTCAGTTTGTGCTAAATGCTATATTATTCCTTCTTGACAAAGTTTGAGCAGATTGTGTATTTTTTCCTTCATGATTGTATTTTCTCTGTCTAGCTCTAGATATAGCCTTTTCAAGTTTGCAATCATCATTGCATGACCATTTTAGTTTATTATCATTGAGTACCTTTTAATCACTTGGTGATAATTCCTAATGATGCCAATCCTTCTGGCCCTTTAATATTGCCTATCTTTGACACAGACTTTTTCTCTTTGTCTTCTGCATCAGCTTGTCCCCTGCTTTTCCCTGACACAATGCAAGTTGCCAAAAGTTGTGGGGATGGGATAAGTAACAAAACTGCCTGCTGTAATGCTATGGAAAGCTATGTGTCTCACTTGCAAAAGCAGAGCTTCATCACGAACTTGCAAGCTTTGGATTGTGCTGAGACTTTGGCAATGAAGTTAAAAGGATCAAATATTACTGCAGATATTTATGGCCTTTGTCACATCAGCCTTAAAGACTTTTCCCTACAAGGTTGGTTTCTTTTGTCTGTTCTTTTCAGTATAATGAACTCACTCTCAATACCTATAATATTTTATACCTGATGCTAACAATTCTTCTTTCTCCCTTGTTCAACTTGGTGTGGAAATCGACAATGTGGATTCTTCAGTTGGAAATCAAGGTAATTCTACAATGTACACTATGTAACTGTAAATTATTTAAGTTCCACTTATGGGGCAGGAAGGGGAAGGGGGTTCAATTAAGAAAAACTAATGTTTTGTTGAGACATAACTTGCGACATTATTTTCCTTCTTGCATTAATGTTTTACTGAAAGGTGACTTGCTACACTGTCTACCCTAAACAGAAGCGGGATGTCTATTACCTAGTTTGCCTTCAGATGCTACATTTGACAGGATTTCTGGGATCAGCTTCCTTTGTGATCTAAATGATAATATTCCTGCTCCCTGGCCTTCTACCTCTCAGCTGAGTTCTTCGTCATGCAATAAATGTATGTACACTGCGTTGAAAGTTTATAATATAATTTTGAATGGCAAACTGCTCTTTTTTAATTATTTCTTTTGGATTCCGTTTGGCTTCAAAATTTCCATTTTAGTAATTTTGATTGAAAATGTTATATTTCTTTTCTACACTTCTGATAATTTGTACGTTGTTGGAACTGCAGCTGTCAACATCCCAGCTCTTCCTGCAGCAGCATCAAGTCAAAGTTGTAAGAGAACCTTTTCTAGTTGTTATGTTTGTTCAGTAGTAATCTGTAATCTATGAAGTTTTCTAACACTTGAAATTTAAACTAATAAAAAGAAGGTTGCATGGGTGTTCACGTATCACATTGAATATTTGAAAGAAAAGCTACCTGATCTAACCGAATCGGTTTTCCTACCCTATCACTAATGATTGGTTCAAAATGTAAATCCCATCAAATCTTAATTGTTTTGAATTTAAATGGTTTTTCAGTTTTTCTTTTAAACAATAACATATAACTTCCTCAAAATATGGAAATTTAATTTCATCAAAGTACATCAAACACTAAATACAAGTTTAAAAGTTTAAGCTTATTTATCAAATACACTGAATACAAGTACATTTAGTATATCAAAATAGTTTCAAAATTAATTGTCAATCCTATAATATATGTTCAAATTTAAGAGAGGGAGCTAGATTTGGCTTGAGCTATAGTAGCAAAGTTTCTAAATGTACATAGATAATATAAGAGTCTCTGATCATTTAAACACAAAGACATGCTTGGTTCATTTTGTATTGGATTGGCTTTCAGCTTAATTACTTTTTAGTTTTTCAGTCTCTTCAATGTCTTTAGATTTTTTTTTTTTTTTTTTTTTTTTTTTTTTTTTTTTTTTTTTTTTTTTTTTTTTTTTTTTTTTTTTTTTATTTGGAGTTTTGGTTGGATTGATTATTTTAGATAATTGTAGTTGATTGAAACTGTTAAAGACACTACTGAGTAACACCAGATCTTTGGATATAGTTGAAGGATCATAGCATCTATGTTAATCTGGTGTTATCAACTGACTTTGTATTTTTTTTTTTTCAGCAGGCCTATACAGCCAAGAGATTCTGTTCATCGTTCTTGCTGCATTATCGTTTCTCCTTGTGGCAATCATGTAATTATGAGGGTTTCCTTGTTAAGTGAAGCTTTCCAGGTTCTTCAACAAAGGTAGTTGTACACGGGTTAAATGTCAGGTTAGTTAGTTGTAGCCTGTTGTATGAGAAAGAGAAATCTGAGTAGGAGGTAATGTCCAATCTGTTTCAAAGATTCATGATTCTTCTTGTGTGCTTGTGTAATAAATTTTGTTGTATATAGAAAATTTAGAAAGCATAGGTTATACAGAAACCTGATGAGATTGATATGCATTTTAAGTATTATAGGAATTTTCTGTTCTATATCTATTAGAGAAGTGTTCTTTTATGTTCAATGTAGATTTTTTTACAATCATCTTTTTTTCCTTGTAAAACCAAGATTTTAAGGTCCTTTCCAAGCTCACCAATCTCATAAGCTTGGAAGCTCTAAAATCTCACCAACTACACTCAAGAAGTCACTGCATACAAATTCATGACCTCATTTGGCTATCACCAATTTGTAGTTGACATTGAACTCATCAAACAGAACATCATTCACTCTTATCACTACCAGGAATGTGTTGTGCTTGAGAAATGTTCAGGAGTTGGGTTTTAAAGGAAAACAAAATGGATGGACACTCTTTTTTAAGGAAAGATTGGACTTATCTTTCATGAAGTTATGCCAAACGAGTTTCATTCATTTCCTTATTTTAAAATAGACACCTTCTCTTGTTTTTTTTTTCTTATGTGATTTAAAAATAACATTTATTAAGACTTTAAACAAAAATATGAAAATTCAAGTTTCAGGATATAAATATCAAAGTTTTTTAATAGACAAAAAGTTGAATGATTTAATTATAAAATTGTTGTTCTTATATCTATTAAAGCCTTCTTAGACGACATCTGAACATTCTAGGAATGATGAGATTTCTATGGGGATTAGTTTAGGATTAAAAAATTTACATCTTATCTCAAGTTTGAAATATTTATTTACCTCTTTTACGCCATTAAGGGTAGTAATCGTATTTAATAAATTTAATGATTTATGTTATAGTTATTTTTTATTTTTATACTATTTTTTCTAAAAGTAATATTTTTTTATATAAGGAAATTTATAATTTAGTGACAATAAAATTTTTATTATATTCAAAATTTATAATAACTGAAAAATTCAATTTTCATTAAAAAATATTTATTTTTTTATATTTTAAAACTTTAATGTTATAATTATTTATTTATGTTTTAGTTAATATGCTATTTTCAAATAAGACAATGAAATGACAACTATTTTATTAAAATATAAGAAATTGAATATTATTTATTAAAAATATAAGAGTTAAGTCTATTTAAAATTTATCGGGTTAGTGAAAAGAGTGTTATTTTATTAAAAAATATATAAAATAAGTGTTTATTTTAAAACTAGAGAGATGTGCATCATTTAATACCACATCAGAGAATATATATGTAATTTTTATTTATTTTAATTTAAGAAATTTATAAAAGTAAATATGGTATTAGAATATTAAGTTGATGATAATATATCATTTAATTTTAAAATATATCAAATTTTAAAATGTTCTCTAATTCTTTAAAATAGAAGCAGTGATCATATTAGTTGACTCCAATTATTTGATTAACAACAGTATTTTATGTTAACAAGAAATAAGAGCGGGTTCTCGTTAATTCAAAATGTGAGCACTATCTTTGGCTAAACATGATTAAGAGTAATTGAGAAAATTTATTTTCTTAAATGAACTCTAAAACAATTAAATAAACCTAAACAATATCTATTAGTAAAATTAAGTATTTTTCTTTATATTTGTGTAAAGAGCGAATAAACTCTGTTAACTCTTCGATGAGAATTGAAGATAATTAACCACAAATTGACGAGATACTTTGTCAATAAATTGCTTAATTATTAGAGTTTATACGCGTGGTTGGTTTAACTAGTTATCTATCATACTTTAACAGATATTACAATGTCAATTATATTTAAATGTTTTATACGAAAATTTACTCTATATTAAGACCTTATAAAATAGGTGTCTAACTTAATTTTATAGACTTTGTAACTAATTTTACATATTAATACTTAAAGCATTTTTTAATGAATTTGTCTAATTTAAAGAATTTTTTTTAAGCAACATTGCTCCTATATTAAATTTTATTAAGTAATAAGGAATAAGTATTGAACATTATCTTAACCTATCGACACATCAAATAATTAGGTAGAGAAATAAAATGTTGAGTTACAATAGTCTTAAGAATTGAAAGAGAGAGAAAAAAAAAATAAGGCATGAGACAAAGTACAGTGACAAAAACATATACTTTCATCATGATATCACTAAGATTTTAGCAACAATGTAAATTAATTTTTAGTCAATTTTTTTCAATGTAATTTTTTATAAAGAAAATTATTAAAAAAATGGATGGTGCAGAGTATACCTTTGAGGAGTTTTGTGAAAAAGTATGATACTCAATATGAGGTCATGATATCTTATATTCTGCAATTGTCTTAAGTACAAAAAAATAAGACAATAATACTTGATATGACAATGCACAAAACTTGCAGATTAGTGTCAGTTAGGAATTTCAAGTTCTCTATGGTACAAATACAAAGTTACAAAACAAGGGACAAGGCTCAGCATGTGGTGCTAGTTGGCTAGAATAACCAATGTTCATGAATCAAAATATTGGAAATAAATTACCTTCTTTAGTATTAATTGTAGAAAATGTTAATTTGAATTATAATCATATTTTACCACATTCAGTTATCGTTAATTCCCTACTTTATCTTTATCCTTTTCTTTTCTAAACCAAGAATACGAAGAAATATGTCCAAATTATCCTTTACCAATCATGTTTTTCAGTAACTAGAAAGGAAAGAAGAAAACAACAACTCTAAACCCTAAAGAAAACAACAATACCAAACACCTTTCATAGAAAAAACACTTTCTCTTATCTAGATCATGACAAAACTCTAAATACCAATTTATTAGAGTAAAAATACATATGCATATAAAACCTTAAACATATAAGAAACACTCTCTCTTATAAAAAAAAAAACTAGTACACTAGCTCCACCTATATAAGAAGTTAAAACAAAAAATTAATAAGCTAACTTTAAAACATAAAATAGATTTTTAAATTGTAAAACTAAGTAAATGTTTTAATAAGCATTTCATTCTTAGCTCACTTAATTATATATAAATATCCACATGCATCTCATGCAAGTTTTATATATAAATATCTACATGCATCTCATGCAAGTTTTTTAAGTCATAGTTTTTCAATTGTAATCATACCTATAATAAGCCACAATTACTTTATAATATTGTTTTTTCATAATCTTTCTCTATCTTTACTGAATTAATTTCGGATATACTTTTACAATTTTTTTCTACTATATATACATGATTGTTACTATACGTGCCGGCTTTAAGATATACACACACCCTCACACAGACATGACATTTGAGAATTAGTCAAAATAATGAAAAGGTAATTTCATCTTTACACGCATGATTTGATTGATGAACAATTATTTAATATTTTTAATATACAGTTGATTGAGAGTAGAGCTATTTTGAGATATTTTTTGTGTACATAATAAATTCGAGATCAAACTAATATTTTTTATTCAAAAATATTTGGGTGCCTCCCTTGAAGTACCTACCAGGGAGTGAAAAATAATTTAATGGATTAATTATATGATCATTTTTAAGATTTTTCAAATTGTATGTGATACTTTTTTTTTTATCTCAATGCTAAATATTTTAATTATATAAAAGATAATTATTGTAAATTGTATGTAATACATTGACATGGTTTATAGATCACCTTACTATATTTTAATTATTTTAAAAATGATTGCATCGAGTATATCTAAAATAATGATCGTAAACGTTAAAAAAAAAATGTGTAATTTGAAGTAGAGAAACGTTTGTTTGATAACACTATTTATCTTTGAAGTAAGCAGATGATGTATACAATGTAGTCAAAATAAATTTATTTGGTTAAATTGTTATGAGAACAAAAGAGTCATTTTTTAGTTCCTCACCTGTTTAATATGAAAAACATGTTGATTGGTCTTAATGAAGTAGGTCATGGTGTCCAGACCCCCTTTGGCGTGGTAGCCAAGTTTATAAGTATTCAAATTTGTTTTGCCTTCTGTCTACAACTTTGTCAGTAACTCCATGTTTGCCTCGAGGACTCACTGACTCGTCAACTTTCATTATCTCATACATAGGACAAAGACGGACTGGTTTTATTTTCAAAACAATTTGATTTTGTTTATTTACATTTATTTAGTTTTTTGACAGAGCAAACACCTGCGTAAATTTGCACTCCTACTTCACAGCTAGTTTTATTAATTAATTTATATAATAATTTAATTTATATTTTATCATTATTTAGAGTTATCAAAAGGTGGGAGAGTAAAAAGTGAGTTGTGTATCATGAAACATGGAATCGGAAGACGAAGTGCATCAACCGTTCTTGGATGGACAATCATCATACGCAGCAGATTCCCGTCTGGAAGAAGTGCTATCTGACACCACCGTACCCTGCTCCAAACGCCTCCTCTCCGCCGCATGGATCGAACTCAACCTCCTCTTCCCCCTCGCAGGACCCGCCATCCTCGTTTATGTCATCAACAACCTCATGTCCTTCATCACTCGAGCCTTCGCCGGCCACCTCGGAAACCTCGAACTCGCTGCTGCCAACCTTGGCAACAGTGGCATTCAGCTCTTCGCCTTTGGCCTAATGGTAAATTTGTATATGCATCACCTTATCTTCCCTCCTCAAAAGTGTTTGTGATTATTTGTTTTTTTTTTTTTTTTTTTTTTATGATGATTGGTTTAGCTTGGCATGGGAAGTGCTGTGGAGACTTTATGCGGACAAGCGTACGGAGCAAAGAAGCATGAGATGATGGGGTTATACATGCAGAGAGCAATTATTGTATTAGTTGTAACTGCTTTTCCTTTGACAGTTGTGTATATCTTCTGCAAGCCCATTCTTCTCTTACTCGGTGAACCCCCCGACCTCGCTTCAGTTGCAGCGGTTTTCGTGTACGGTTTGATCCCGCAGATCTACGCTTACGCGGTGAACTTCCCCATACAGAAGTTTCTGCAGGCGCAGAGCGTGGTGGCGCCCAGCACTTACATCTCCGGGGCGACGCTGCTGCTCCATGTGCTGCTGAGTTGGGTGGTGGTGTACAGGTTAGGGATTGGGCTTATAGGATGCTCGTTGACACTGAGCTTGTCTTGGTGGATCATAGTGGTGGCCCAGTTTGTGTACATAGTTGTTGCGGCCAGGTTCAAGCGGACGTGGAATGGGCTTAGCGTTGAGGCCTTCTCTGGGCTTTGGGCTTTTGTGAAGCTATCGGCCGCGTCCGCGGTTATGCTGTGTTTGGAGACGTGGTATTTTCAGGTGCTGGTACTGATTACTGGCTTGCTCGACAACCCTCAGCTTGCTCTTGATTCTATCTCTGTTTGGTAAGTAAATTCTGCTTGAATCAGTTTCTATATTAACACGAATAATGATAATTAGATGAAAAAAATGTATTGTGAGTGCATGCAGCATGTCGATAGTAGGGTTGATGCTGAGCATAGGAATAGGGTTTAATGCAGCTGCAAGGTGAGAGTTTGAATTGATGAATTGGGTGTGTGAGTGTTGGAAGATGCAGATAGCATAAAGATGTGATTGTTCTATGGAACAGTGTGAGGGTGAGCAACGAGTTGGGGGCAGGGCATCCGAAGTCTGCAGCATTCTCAGTGATTGTGGTGAATACGGTGTCATTGATTATTGCTGTAGTAGAAGCAGTGGTGGTCCTTGCTCTGCGTAGGGTTTTAAGCTATGCATTCACAGATGGTGAAACAGTGGCCAACGCCGTTTCAGACCTCTGTCCATACCTGGCCGTCACTCTCATTCTCAATGGAATTCAACCCGTCCTATCTGGTAACCGCCTACGTCCTTACACTGACCAAGATATAATTTTTGTCACCTTCCTTCTGGTTTTGTATATGCTCATTTATATTCTTTTTCTTAGACAAATTTAACTATTTTTTTTTCCTAATAAAGTTAGTCTATTTCACCTCAAAATTATTATAAACAGCAACCTTTTTTCTTTAGACATTTAATATATCTAATGCGTCAAATCTTAACAACTTCAAACTAAAATATCTCAAGATCAAATATTAAAAAATATCAATATTATTATTACTATAATTGGCACCAGTCAAATATTACAAAATTTAATTTAGGTTAAATATATAATCTAGTACTATATTGCAACAAATGCTTAATTTGATCTCTACATCTACAAATTTATTTAATTGGTTCCTATACATATAAAACATTATCTATTTTATTACTATTATTATTATTATTATGATTCTATTACATATTTTTAATTTGATCATTTATATATAAAATCATATTAAGAATGCATAAAGATAGAAATCACCTAAATAAAATAATTAGCGTTATATATATATATATATATATATATATATATATATATATATATATATATATATATATATGTATATGTATGTGTATGTATATATAGATATATATTAGTGACTAAACTATCTGTTTAACTTCTAATTTACTCAAGTGAATACTATTTGTCTGAAATAGCAATAATGTATAATAGTATTTTTTTTCCACTAAGTTAGTAATATACCTCAAACAAAAGCTTATATATAGTTAACGAGGTTATAAAAATATACAAAACTAAGAGTATAAATACTGATTGAAAGTATTATCATATTCCCTTAAAAAAATTAACACAATAATTCTTTAAAAATGATGAATAACTTAATTTTTTAAATACATATTTTTTTATTAATTATATTTAAAAAATTAAAATTTATTATATTAATCTTGGTATAAGCTTTAGGTAGGGATAAAATATTAAAATGTTAAATTTAATAAAAGAAAAAAAGTGTATATTAATCATTGTTGAGAATAAAGTGGTGATCAAATAATCTATCCATTATTTTAATTACATTAATTATTTTAAATATTAACTTACTGAAAATTATTTAAATAATAAAAGATCCAGACACAAATTGATAACTACATTTTTTAAAATTCTAATATAATAATATAATGCAATATTTTTAATCATGAATACTATTATGTATATAACTTATTACCAATTTATCAGATTTTAAATTTTATATCGATATAACATGAATATATATAATTATTTTATTATTATTAATAAATTCAAACCACTTATTCCATTTTTATATAGTATCATTAAATTATATATAATTATATAATTTTTTGCTTATATTATTTTTAAGAATTTTGATCATGTTAACTTGTATATATTTATTCAATGTTTTTAATGAATATTTCGTATAAGCTGAGTTTTATACTTAATAGTAATTAATTTTCTCTCTGCTAAATCCTCTCCTAGAGATAACCAAATTACACTTTGGTGGTCATTACAAATCTTTTATTTTGACTTTGATGTGATATTAAAGTAGGGTATATTTTATTTTAATATTTTATTTATAGAATTCAGCCGACCTAATAGTATATCTATTAATTGAAACTAAATATAAAAGTTTTATATGATAATGTTTAGTGTAAAAAAATAATTGAAAGAGTCACCACTTTTTGTAGGAGTGGCTGTTGGGTGCGGATGGCAAGCCACTGTGGCCTATGTGAATGTGGGCTGTTATTATGGGATTGGAGTTCCATTGGGTTGTATTTTGGGCTTCAAGTTCGGTCTAGGTGTGCAGGTAACAATATTTATTGGGCCTTATGAATCATTTACTGCATGTTACATAAATAAAATATATTTTCCTAAAAAATATTATTTATTTATTTATTTTCTTATTTTTGTAAAAAAATTAATAAAAAATTAAATATAATGAATTTAATTAAAATCTATTGAGTGTAATTTTGTATAATATCATCTGGTTATAAATTATTATCAACAATAAAAATATTGATTTTGTAATAATTATTTTAAAACTATATCATAAAAAATCATTGGTTTTTTAATGATTCAATAAAAGAAACATTAATAGCCTATAAAAATAATAGTTTTGTTTTGTAACAAGAATTTTCATATTATATTTCAAATTACATAAATTTAGAATTGGTTAGTTGATATATACTTGGTTATTTCTAGAAGCAAGATCCAATTTTATATCAATTTTACCAATCACTGTTGTATGGAATAGATAGGAAGACAAACTTCAAACATAGGAAAAGAAAACCTGGATCATGTTGATCAAATTAAAATTTATGAAACATTTGTTTTGATATGTAATAATATTCAGGGAATATGGTCCGGTATGATCGGGGGAACACTGTTGCAGACCCTCATTTTGTTATGGATCACACTTCGCACTGATTGGGATAAAGAGGTGATATTTCTTTGTTTATGGTCACATAATTGTCTCAAATATATTTAATTACATCTTAATATATTATAAGTTTTATGGAAAGACTTGAGAAACTCTTTAAGTTACAGGATTATCACTCCCACTTTTAGGATAATGACTCTATTCTCCCATGGTGTATATATCCTTTTTACACTTATTTTTGTGTTGGAAATTATTCATTTTTCCATCCTAAATGAAACTAAATAGACATTAATTGCTTTCCACCTTTTTATTAACCTTCATTTTGACAGTGAATTCACCAAGAGTGTTAAAAAACTATATATCTTGTTTCGTTTTATTGATCATATTCCATGTATATGATAAAATTATGAACACAGGTAAATACAACGAAGGAACGATTGGAGGTGTGGGAGCACAAGAAGCAGGCTAAAGTACAGAGTTGAGATATTTCTTTCTTGTAGAAAGAAAGAATAAAAAAATTGATACTAAAAGTTGTGTTCTTGACTACTTGTTTTACCATATTTAATAAGGTAAATTGCACTTAAAAAAAGATTTAATGTACTTACTTGTTATCATGTTTTAATTACTTCTAATGATATATTTTCTAAAATACTTTAACCTTATGTTAATGTATAACTTTTGGTTATAATGATGAAATAAAAAAAGTAAAAATTCAAAGCATCAAAACACCTCAAATTTGAAAAAGGTTGAGTGAATTAGATCTAGAAAGGGGTGGAAAATCTTATTCCCAAGGATTCAACAGATTTAGAAGGACTCAACTAATCCAACTTAATTTGCTCTTAGTGAGGGAAATTATTTAATCTATTTGACGTCTTTCCCTTATATAGAACTTTTCTCCCCAGTTACAATTATTTTGAGAATTGGAACTCTTCCTATTGTTCCACTTGGGTAGCCTTGGTAACAAGTCTGCTATCTCCACATACTCTTACAATTCCACTGCATCTCTAATGTTATATGATTTAACCCATTCAAAAATCTCACTATAGTTTTAATTGTTGATCATACATAAGGATAAAAAAAAAAAAAAAAAAACATGAATACAAGGAATGTTTTTTCCTTTGCACTTTTGATTGGATGGTTGATTAATGTGTCTCCCGATGCATCATATTTTGAAGTTGTTTTATACGAAATCTTGTTAGATTTAAGAATAATTTTATCATTATTTACTCTATTTTTTTTATTTTAAAATATGTTACTATGTTAGTTTTCTTTTTCAATAAGTATTTCTTAAGAAGTGGAAGTATTCAGTAACTTCAACTTGAAAAAAAAAAAAAAAAATAATAAA
>Ga0209700_104024_pt1 | contig 27195 bp, 18 predicted proteins | sample SiratroredBW_FD_187528 | JGI IMG/M metagenome (GOLD analysis project Ga0209700, IMG submission 187528) | Root nodule microbial communities of legume samples collected from California, USA - Siratro red BW (SPAdes) (version 2) | ecosystem: Host-associated > Plants > Roots > Nodule | place: USA... | reverse complement strand
TATATATATATATATATATATATATATATAATATACACTCTTTATAAACACTTTTTCAACGTAAAGTTCTTTCTCCCCTTTAATTTTATATACCCTAAATTTGCATTTAAGAAAACTAAATTTGAAACATTTTTCACCTATTTCTGTCTTCCTTCTTAGTCATTAATGATTTTTACCTCAACTATTTATAGCTCCAGTTCCTTCTCACTTGTATGACAGCGAGTAATTCCCACAACGCATGTTTATTTTGTATAATTAAAATTTATGAAAATGAACATTTTTTTAAAATATAAATTATGTTTAATATTTATAATAACAGTTTCTCAATAGAAGAACAAAAGTATAATCTATTCGAAAATGGAAACTAAGCAAACATGTTTCTTTTTTATTTTCCTCTATTCCAGTTTCTGGTAAAAAGTAAAAAGAGTTATATATTTATATTGTTTCTATCACGCTCTTTACAAGATATTCTTAAAATTATTGTTCCCTTATCTTCCATTGTCACATTCATCTAAGTTGACATAATTTATTTCTCTTCTTACTTTTTAGAGACAATTATAAAATTGAATTTATTTAGAAGAAATGGATCGCGAAGAAAAGGTGACGCATCCAAAGTAACAGTTGTAGCCAGCTACTAATCACATATAAATTAAATAATATATTATCATAATAAGTTACATGTATTGTTGACTACACTATTGTCAATTACTGAGAAGACTTAGTCCAACACTTTTGTTTTTATTCACAATTTCTAGCCATACCACAACACCTCAAGGACTCTGTATACATGTGGTGTTAGAAAAATCTTTTATTAGCTTTTATATAACAACAAAGTTTTGATTTCATATTAAGAAAGTTTGGTAATACATAAATCATCATTCTTTTATTGTATAAAAGTATTTAGCTTATTTTTATTTTTTTTTATCGCGAGACAGTTTTGATTGAATAGAAAATACGGTAACACGTAACTCTCTCACTTATTCTTTTCATACATAAATAAATCACAAATAAACCACAAGATATTAAATACCTTCAAAGTTTACCTATTATTTTTTGCATAATTGGCCTTTCGTTCAAACCATGATGCCCGTGAGTCTCTGACTTGTCGACATGTGTTAGGAACTAAAGCATATTCATGGAATCATATTCATATTCTCTACACACAATGGAGGTGTTATATATTTACTTTTATCAGCGAAAATATCAACTTTTGTTAAAACGATTCCAACCTAATGAAATGACAATTTGTTCTTGTTAATAAAAAAATCTTTACTCCCGAGAGACACGGCACAAAATCTTGGAAGATAATACCAGTCCAATTCCCTGGTCAATGTTAAAGTTCGACCAAGCCTCAAGTATTACGCAATCGTTGATTATAAGACAAAGAATAGACAAATCTCAATTATAACAATTGGGCCAAACATGTACTATTAAGATCTGAGTTCAGATTTATGAAAGTTGAAAGCATGTTAACGTTTAAAGCACACATATGTATGATGCATAAATAATAAATACCAGTGATGAACACACTTTTCCACTATTATGTTCCTTCTCAACTCAACAACACAACACAAGCTACAACATATAGGCTTCCATTTGTCGCCAAATTGTAGTTCTGTACAAGACCCTGTTGCAAAAATAGTTCATTCTTATTCTATTCTCTTAATATGTATGTATAACCATGGACCATCCTCTCTTTACAAAAAGAGGAGTATTAATACATATATATAGATATATAGGTTGCTGAACATGCAAGCGTCTTCCGCTATATATATTCATTTTGTTTTATATTTCGGACTATTTTCTTAAGTCCATTACACTTAATAACTTCCAAACCAACCCAAATCTATAATATCTATTGTCTCTGTGAGTGATGTTCTTGTATTATTTGCTGTTGTTGTCCTTTTATGCATCCAAAGCCTTGAAAGTATCGTTGAAAGTATCTTGTTCAGCAAAAATATCCAGCAGAGACAAGGCCTATAAACAAAAAATTGGTTTACTTAGTGGACTATGTTATCCTCTTCCAAAGGGTATATCGATATTGAGTAAGATAATGATAAAGATAAAAAATAAATAAAAAAATACCTCTGGTACGTTCAGCTCAAGACGAAACTTGGGACCATCATAGTGGTGAAGGATTGGTCTGAAGGAATCCTCCTCCAGTGGTTCACATGTTTTCCTAGTAATCACTCTAACCTGCAATCATCATTTATCAAGAGTATTAAGCCTCCGCAGATTATTGAATCATAGAGATTCAATTAATTAAGAACACTAAATACAATTATTGTTTTAAGACTCAATAAACTTAACATTGCAAGCACATAGACTATTTACTCGTTAAGCAAATGATATTCATAGTTGGATTAGAAATGTTACCTGAGCAGGGAAACGAGATTCACCAGGGCATTTCTTATCCTCCCAAGCCGTTGGATCAATATTTGTTCCTCCAAAACCAGCAGCCTGAACAAACCCCACCACATGTTATCACTAATAAAAATCAAAATTCCTAAATTGTATTCAAAATATAAAGCTGTTAAATGTTAATCTAATGGCCAGATTCTTAATTTGATGCAAATTGGGCTCCAGAACAAGCTGTCTCATTAAATAAATTAAAAGATGCTAAATTGATAACAGCTAATTACACACCTCAAAGATTCCATGGAGTTGGTGAGTGGAATAGTTGTAAAGGAAAAGGGGCAACCCTGGAGTAATGGCCCGAACAGAATCTCGGTATCGTGGAGGCAGACCTAAAAACACAAACATTTTCAGATAAAACGAATTTAAATTAGCATCAATCAGATGTCAAAGAATACATGGTCCTCACTTTAACAGCTACCAGGCATAAACTTGTTTCACAAAAATGATTCATGGAGAACATTTATGTACTATGGTGTTAAAAAGAGAAAAAGGGATAATGATAATTCAGCAGTTCAATTATTCAATTCCATGTACGACCATGTCACTAGAAAATCTGAAGTACGTAACACCACATACAACATAAAAATTGCATAATTAACAAGAGAAGGAAAGAAAAAAACAGGAACATACCGAAGAGTTGCCTCTTGAGATTTTCAGCCATGGTGTCATTGTTGCAAACGAAGATGTAGCCTCCGATGGTTTCATTCCTGGGAAGAGACTCCGATGGTGGCAGTGTTTTGAATCTCTTGTCGGCAGCAGCCTTGGAATCCTTGGTGTTATCATTGTTGTTGTTACTGTCATGTTTCTTGTTGGGGTTGTTGTTTTTCTTGGAAGATTTGGGAGGGTGAAGAAGGTCATCTTCTGGCTTGCCCTTGTGCCCCTTAGGATTGATATTGAGGTTAATGTTGGTGTTAAAATTGGCAAAGGCGGGTTTGGAGTAAATTCCCTTGTTGAAACCTCCATTGAGAGGCACCCCAGGATCCAAACCAACACCAAAAATGCTGTTGTTGTGGTTGTTGTAATTCATGGCAAGAAGAGATCCATCCATGTTATCGTTGTAATCAAAAGCAGGCTCCTTTGACTTGAAAGAGTTGATCTCACCACCCACTTTGATGTCAAAATTAATCCTTTCGTCACGCCTCTTGGACACGTAATTGTTGCTCCAAATCGAATCGTTCAGAGAGAGGTTTGCCAAATTGGGTGTCTGCAAACGCAGCTGGTCACTGAATTGCCAAAAAGACTGATTATTCTCCATATTTGGTTCAGAAATAAGTTGAAAGCTAGCTTCTTTGAGTAAAGTATGGGGACTGTGTATAACAAAAATGTTGTACTAATTGCCTGATCGGGAAGAGGAAGAAGTGAATGAGAAAATTTTGTAAAGGGGTGACTGGCTTTGGCATAAATAAGATGAGAGAGGGTAGTGATTAAAGAATGAAAAAGGTTAATGAGATGAAATGGAAGTTCTTGGAAAGTTACGGGGTTGCGTGTGTAATTGTCAAATGTGAAAGGAAAATTGTTTTCGGTGTTGTCTTTTTTTCCATTTAATTTAAATTAGGTGGGGTGGTATTCGTGAGTGATGAGTGATGATGATGCCAAAACGCGTACACGTGACAAGGTGGAGAAGAGAGAGAGAGTGGAAGGTGGCAGTTGGGTTTGATTTTGTATGCTACTACTTTCTAGAAGGTGTTAGAGTCGTGTTTACTTTAGTTTGAGTTCACACCAAGAAATTGTTTTACTACTTGGGAAGAAAAAGTATAAAATCAAACACTGATGTTATTTAAAATTCTTATGAAATTGGATAAAACAAAAAACAGCACTTGCTAGAATAATGTTTTGTTCCTTATGAGCTAAGACATGGAAGAGTGGAGTGGAGAGGAAGAGTGGAGTGTGTGCATGAATTTGTGGTCCGTGACATTCGGGCACGTCGGTTTATGGCACGTTCAATGGATCTTTATGGGACACCTGTGTTTCGCTGCCTCTTTCCATTTACCACTTCTTTCTCTTTTTTTCCTTTTTCATTAACCTTTCAATTACCATTTCAGCCCTCTCAACACACTTAACTTAATACTATCTTACTTCATTCTTTCATTTCACATAATTCTTAAATATAATGAAAACACGTTTAGTTGATCATAAATATTTATTTAATTCATAAAATCAAATATTTTCACGTTTAGGTTTAATACAATGTTTCCACAAATTTTAGGAGGCAGATTAATTTTTTTTATAGTTTTCACCTTTTAATACAAAATTGTAATGTTATTCTTGACGTTTCCCTTTTTTTCAAAAAGTTGTACGGGGAAATCTTAATGTCAGTTCTGTAATTAAAAATGAAAATGAAGTAAATTCCTTTTAATTATTTATAGTACAATTTATTTTTTAACTTTAAAAAAATAGATTTTCACTTTTTCCATATTTTTTTTAGAAAACATACGAATAATACTTTTGGTGTTTCTTAGAATTTGGGGTGTGAACTTAACATTTTGGAGAGATGAGAACAACACTCGTCAAAATTTGAAATTTTACTAAATTTATGGGCCTGGATTTTTTTAATCGAAGCGTACTACGCCCACTTCGGATTATTTTTTGTAGCCTTTTTCTCTTAAGCACATTTTCCTTTCGTGTGTATGCTTTTTTTTCTGTTAAATTTAATCCTAAGAACATTCTTTTACACAAGGTTTGAGTTACATCTAATCCTAATAATCTTAAACTTCAATATTTAAAAAAAATGGTTTGATTTGAGTGAGAGATAGGGATTAACTTGATACGCAATGTTAATCACATAAACTTATTTGTGTTGGTGTTGTGTTGTGGTGACTACGCACATGTGAAGTTAATAGAGGAAAAAAAACTTTTTGAAAGGGATTCATCAACAATTATTTACTCTTTAATATATATATATATATATATATATATATATATATATATATATATATATATATATATATATATATATATATAATATAAAACTTCTTAACGAGCAGCTGGAAGTTTTTAAATCTTTCTAATACTATTTTATAGAATATAAAAGATATGTGTATAAGTATTTACCTGCGTACTATAATAGTACTATAATAATTGAGCAATGTAATTGGGATTGTTCCACTAATGTGATTAATTCATCGTGCGTACCTATAACAAAGATTAGGACAAGATTTTCATTAAAAAATAGAGTACTTCATAAGTGTAGTTTGGGATTTTGAGGAAACATTACCAGATTAGTATACTTCTTAAAAAGTTATTTGTAATATTAAACAAAATTACATGCATTAAATAAGTTGCATGGAAATAGCTTAGTTTTTTCTGTAATTTTTTGGTAGTAAACGTGAGATAGTAAAATGGGTTTCATCCATTGTATTCATCCTGATTATTTATTAATTAGGTTATTCTTTAGTCGATTGAAGATTGAAGGAGAAGTTGGCTTGGGTTAACTAATTTTTATTTATTATAATCATTATCACCAATAATTGTAAATTTATTAGTACTAGGGAACTAAAATATAGTATTTATAGTTTTCAATGATAATTTGATGAACTGAAGTAATGATGTCCTTGTTAAGTACTCTGTACTTACATAATGCAAAAATAGTGTAACACAATCCGTGTTCATTTTTCTTTCGCTACGTATGAACCTTCGTTTCACTAAATAAAATAAATAAATTTAACTTTTATGCATAGTTAAATGTTACTAATTAATGTTTTTCATTATTGTATTTATACGGTTTTTATTTTATGTTTGTTTGATGAATTAATTTATTGGGCGTTTTTTAGAAATATTTTTTTTTTCAAAATAATAACCTAATTATTTTTAAGTGAAATGGTTTTGACGGGGTTAAATTACCTTATTTTATCACTATGTAACTAACACACACACAAAAAAAAATATCCTTTAAGATATATAAAACAAAATGGTATTTATAAGGTGCACTTCCTGATCGTATTTTTTCAAATACACTTTTTGTTATTTTTTAAAGTAAATTTACATATTAAACAAATGAAATTATATGACTAGTCCTTAAAATATTAAAAGCTATGTTACATTACTTATTTTCTCAATTTTTGAAAATTTCTTCAAATTAGTCTCTTAATGTTAAAAATGTATATGTATTATGAATTACATTGACAGATATTCAATACTTAAGAATTACTTGTATTTCTCCTTAGTTTTTTTACTCGTATGAATCGAATAAGGATATCACGACTTATAACAATGCACGTATTCTTCAATTAGTTTAGCTAGATTTCGTGATATATAACTTTATCAATTTAAGAACTATTTAGAAATATGACATACCTTATAAAATAAATTAATAGTTTATTTGCTATATTGATGTTTATCCTAAATCTAAATTTAGCCTTAAATTCATTTACGATTTTGTAAGTCTACAATTTCAGTCTCAATAATTTTTTAATTGTAAATTTAGTTCTTCAATTAAAAAAAAATTAAACAATTTCAATACAGTGTTAATGTACCATCTAACTGCTAAAGAATATAATATATTTATTATAATCACATGCATTAAAATTTGTTATTAAACTTTATTATTAACATCTTGTGCAAATAAATAATTGACACTATTATTACTTATAGAATATAAGTTTTCTATTAGTAATTAATAAAAATTACAATTAAATATTTATTAAAACTAAACGAGGATTTAAATTTAAGTTTAATATGCATTACTTTTTTATATCTAGAACGAAAATATATTTTAAATATAATACGACAGCCATATTTGTTCTGTAGTTGTTTTGAGGTGAAAATTTCTATTCCATGCTTCATATATTGACACTTACTTTATAAAGTTTTACTTTTAATATTGATATATGTTCTTTTCGAGTAAGGAAGGACACGTTTGAAATTGAAGTTAGCAGTGTTTTAGACGCTTGCCTCTTCAAACTCTTTTCCTTAGTCACATATTTTTCAGTTGAGAATGTAAAGTCATAACAAATGTGTTATCGGCATATTATACAATTTTAAATTCCAAACTGACAACATTTAAAAAAAGATATCAATTAAAAATTTTAAAAAATGAAAGATATTGAAATTAATACGAGATAAATTAAATTATTAAACATTTTTATTTAGTATTTTAGAATTTTTTCACTCCTGAAATCCCTCCTAATCTAACCTTTATATATATATATATATATTTTAATTGTCCTGGCTATAACAAATTTCATATTTTTTTAATCTTATCACGTAATACCAAGATCATGATGTTGCTTTTCCAGCATGTCAATAGAAGTTGCATTTCATCAGGCTTCAATTTTCCTTTTCCTATTTGTTTTCTTCTTTCTTAACACATTTAAGCTTTGTCATGATATTTATTTTTGGATTGATTGTTTCGTAATAATATAATATAGAGATACTCTAGTTAAATACTTAAAAATAAGTTACTTCAATGGCATTAGAATAAAAGATTATTTTCTCATTACGCATTTTCTCCATATCCTCGTTTCTTTTGTCCAACCGGGAAACTAATAACTGAGTTAAGATAAATTATTCATAATATTATTATTTGGATTTAAAATTCGGTTAATTTTTTTTATCAGCTAAAATTCGGCTAATGTATTATTAACCGCTTTAATCAGGATAAGAGGAGAAGGACAAAACTCAACTTTTATCAGATTTAACTAGTTATATTTTTAGAACTTTCACTATATGCACTCTCTCTGTTCTTATTTACAAAACCCAAATTAAAATGACATTTATTTACTTTTTTATTTTGTGTTAATGATTTCTAAAATAAAGTATTTTTAATTAAAGAGAGAAGAAGTATACTAACAAACAATTAAAAGTAAAAATAATATAAAAATATATAAATATAATGACTTAAATCAATTATTTTTCTTAATTTAATGAGTTAAATAACAAAGCATTATAGACAATGACTAACATTACCATTTGTGTCGGACAAGACTTTACATGTGTTGAGAAGGTACTATATGTAGAAAGTATTGAAGTTAGATTGACAAAAAAAAAAAAAAAAAAAAAAAAAGAAAAAGTATTTTAGTTACAATAAAAGTGTGTTTGCTTCCAAAAAGTTCTCAATTCTGAGGGTTCACCTAAACAGAAGCCGCATGAGTAGTTAGGACAACGAACATGATCCACCAACAAAAGTGCCATGGATGACCACTTTTCTTTATTGAAGGTTCAATGGGGTTGTTCAGGTAGTTAAGGGAATTAAAAGAGACCGCTAAGAGAACATAACATTTTGGAAACAATCACTGTTTTTTTCGCCAAACCCATTGGTTACATACACACACAATCCAGGACAACAGAACAATGGCGGACTTACCAAACCAAACGTTGGACAATGCTTGTTTTGTTTTGTTTTAATTTATTTTTCTTTCCCATTTGCTCCTTCTTCCCCTGACAATCCAAAGTTCCTTCCTTTACTTTAAAACTCAACATCAAGAGAGACACACAGAAGAAAGAGATGGCAAGCATTGCTGGTACATGTCCTTTAGGAGCATTGCTCAGAAACAGTGTCCCAGAAAACAATAGGAAGATGTCTGTGGTTCATTATGAGGGGCTTAGATTGCCACAGCGAATGCAAATGCCTTCTTCACTCACACCTATTCCAAGCCACTACATTTCACCTTCTTCATGTAAGATCCTTGTACTTTACTAGCAACTAGTTGCTTCAATGGTTGCACTGATCTTAGTTAACATATCACATTAAAACACTCTCCATGTTTCTCGGGTTTCAGTTATTGTTTGTTTGAATCGGTTTCACTTTCACTTCATGTGATGCTCTTCAGATGTGTGTGTTGTGTTTCCTTGTTAGGGGCTGCCACAAAATTAGATTCTCAAATGCAGATCATATATCATGAGAGTTTTCTGTATTCTCTTTTTGTTGGATTGGTCCACGTAGTGTATCTTGTATTGATAACCGGAGAATTTAAAGCATAGCTGATCCTAATTGTTGGATCAAGATCGGATGTATCATAGGAAATCAGACTTGGAATATGCATTTCAAATTTGAACTGTCAAATCTTCATCTAACAAAGAGATTGCATGGATGTGTATATGCACCAAATCCAATTCCCTGTTTAAATGGTTTTGCACTTTTTTACTTTTACTTTATTACCAACCTAATCCTACCCATGGTACTAATAGAATTTGGATTTTGGAATTTCATAAGTATGCAAATCAACTACAATAATGATCACTTAGGAGGGTCTAGCAACTTGTTCACTATTCTTGGCATTTGTTAAAGTTCTGTAGGAAGTAGTACTTCAACTGTTTGTCATACCAATTTTCAATATTTGTCATACATAATTTTTCACCAGAAATTTTACTTTTCATATTCTAACATATGTATCATTTATTAGGAAAGCACCGAATAATAAAGGTGGACTTTTTCATCAAATCACTTATTTTATTCTCTAAACTGAATTACCCACTTCAGAATACCTAGATCCTAATCTGTGATGTAACCTAGAATGTATTTCATCAAATCCTTAATTGTTAATTGAAGCTTCACACTTGCCCTTGCAGCTCCAAGATGCAGGACAATCAAGGCCATGGCTTCCCCAACGGTTGCAGCACCAAAGAGAGAAAAGGATCCAAAAAAGAGGGTAGTTATAACAGGAATGGGTCTTGTGTCAGTCTTTGGCAGTGACATTGACGCCTTTTATAACAAACTTCTTGAGGGAGAAAGTGGGATAAGCCTTATAGATAGGTTTGATGCCTCTAGTTTCTCTGTCCGATTTGGAGGTCAGATACGTGATTTCTCTTCAGAAGGTTACATTGATGGCAAGAATGATCGGCGCCTTGATGATTGCTGGAGGTATTGCATTGTTGCAGGCAAGAGGGCACTCGATGATGCCAACCTTGGACAAAAAGTCCTTGACACTGTAAGTCACAGAATTGTTTGAAGTTGCAATGTGTAGTTGCCAAACTAACAAGGAAAATTCTGATTGTAACTTAATTTAGTTTGTCTGAATCTTTATTGTCAGTATCACTAACCATATTGGCAATTATTGGAAAAAAACTTAGATGTAGCTACTCAAAAATGCTATTTCTCTTATCAGAATTAGAGTTTCTTCTTGTTAATATGAATAATAAATGTTTGCATTAAAGGATTATGCAGATTATCAAGATGATATCTAACTCTAATCGAAGAACAATACAAACTGTATATTAGTTTTGTCCTTGTTGTAATCACTACTTTTCATTGGGCGAATGATTTAATTAGGAGGATTGATAACAAGCTATACATTCATTTTCTCTCTATCAGATGGACAAAACAAGAATAGGAGTTCTGGTGGGAACAGGAATGGGAGGTTTAACGGCTTTCTCTTCTGGTGTGGAAGCTCTTATCCAGAAGGGATATAAGAAAATTACTCCATTTTTCATTCCCTACTCCATCACCAACATGGGTTCTGCTTTGTTGGCTATAGACACAGGCCTAATGGGTCCAAATTACTCCATTTCCACTGCTTGTGCAACAGCAAATTACTGTTTTTATGCGGCTGCTAATCACATCAGAAGAGGTGAAGCAGATATAATGGTGGCTGGTGGGACTGAGGCTGCAATCATGCCTACTGGTGTCGGAGGTTTCATTGCTTGCAGGGCTTTGTCTCAGAGGAATGAAGACCCCAAGAGGGCTTCACGACCATGGGACAAAGATCGTGATGGTTTTGTAATGGGTGAAGGCTCTGGTGTGCTGGTAGAACCTTAAACCCAACATATGGCTTACCAAGTTTTTGTTTTAACTGACTTTTGTTCACCTAATGAAAACTTGATTCTCTATCACTGAAAAAAGATAATGGAGAGCTTGGAGAGTGCACAAAAGAGGGGAGCCACCATAATAGCAGAATATTTGGGAGGTGCCATAACATGTGATGCTCATCACATGACTGATCCAAGGTCTGATGGACTAGGAGTTTCATCTTGCATAACCAAGAGTTTACAAGATGCTGGAGTTTCTCCCGAAGAGGTAAGGAATAGAGATTACTTTCAAGTAATCAGTACCAAAGCTGGACTCATACATGTAACATTGAATGTTACTTTTGAAAACATTGGCTAATTTCTAAATGTATAGGTGAACTATGTGAATGCTCATGCCACATCAACATTGGCTGGTGACCTGGCTGAAGTTAATGCAATCAAAAAGGTTTTTAAGGACACATCACAGTTGAAAATGAATGCAACTAAGGTAACAAACTTTTCTTTTCTCCTATTTTATTATACTTCAAAATATTTCATAATCCTAACTGGATTCTGCTGTTAAACTTGAAGCTTATTGTTATATGTTCTAATCATTTCAGTCAATGATTGGTCATGGTCTTGGTGCTGCTGGCGGTTTGGAAGCCATAGCAACTATCAAAGCCATAACAACTGGCTGGGTGCATCCAAGCATTAACCAAGATGTAACGTTCTGAACCACAAATTCATCCTATTAATCAAATCAAATATGTTACATTTGTAACTTTTGTTGATTCTCACAGTATCTTAATTATTTAACTTTTCCGCAGAACTTGGAGCCTAGTGTTACAATTGACACTGTCCCTAACGTTAAGAAACAGCATGAAGTTAATGTTGGTATGTATGATATTTTTGATTGAATAGAGTAATAATGTAAAATTCGATGTTTCTGATCTTAAAGTGTGCTTACTTACTGCAGGTATATCCAACTCATTTGGATTCGGTGGACACAATTCAGTAGTTGTCTTTGCCCCATTCAGGCCATAAGTAGAATTCAAACTCAACCAGAGTATTTCTTTTTCTTTACACTTTTTGAGAACCAGTGATTTTTGGGCACAAATTCATGAGATTTATGGACAAAGCATAGTTGTTTTATATGTATTGGAATCATAGCAGGGGTATGTGACTGACTAGGCATTATCAGATTGTGTGGTCAAATGTGATGAGCCCTGAAGCCAATAAAATGTTATTTTCAGCAATTTTACTGTTCTTTCGCTAAAATTATATTAAAAAAAAAGTTCAGCTTGGTTTGTGTGCTTTAGAGGTGTTTGTTTTTTCCTTATTTGATCTTCCAGTGAATGCCCACACTTTTCTTTTCTCACCAAAATCTCAATCTTATTATCTTTTTGAAATACATTGTATATAAAAGGTACTCTTTAAAATTGAAGAGAATAAAGATATATGCCAAAACACCTTTAATATAAATTAAAGATTTTTACTAATGAATACACTTCCAAGATATTAAAAAATATACTCTAAGAAGCTAAATGAACTTTTTTATTACAAAGAGTAGGAAAAAGAAAAGCACAAGTTGTGACTATGTCATGTTGTACACAATAATACACCCCCTCACTCTCAATACAGAAAATTAACTTGGAAAAGAAAAAGACAGATATGTGCACCTCTACAATATTTATGCCACCAACAAATCAGTCAAGAAAATTAATACAACATATACTGTGGTGCTCATCGATCTCACAATTATTTATTATTATTATTGGATAATTATAATCGAATTGAATTTAGTTAAATAAATTTTATTTTAATCAAAAAAATTCAGTGTAACATGTTAAGTTGGATTGGGTAATGTTATTCTACTTAATTAACACCTATATCACCAATCACCTTCCACATACCACAGTCAGAAAATGATTGAAGAAAGAGTTTCTTTATTGAAGATTTACTTAAATGTAGTTTTGATGTTGATTAAAGTTAAATTTTGGTCTTCCTTTAATTTTATAAAATTAAAATTATAGTTATGATTCAATGGCCCACCCCAAATCTGCAATAGGAGGCTATTTACTAGGTTTAGACTGAGACCAAATCCATGGGCCATAATTTATAACTGTACATGCAAGACCTACTTTTGTTATCTCATTATTGTTATTAATGATGAGGACCATGCTGTTGTCCACCTAGTAAGACTGATATCATCCTACTGCTCATGATATTTTGAGTAGTGATTAATTAATTAATTGACGATTATTAATTAGTTGTATAAAATGATCAGTTAGTATTATACTTTCAAAACAATTATTTATAAAAATAGAAAATTAATATGTATGATGATTTATCATTAGATGGCAATGCATTTGTTAGTACATAATCTATATTCGCCTTAATTTATCATGTGAGGATCTATTGAGAAGAAATTAGAAAGGTACATGAGAGAGAAATTGAAATGGTGCAGGGAGAAGAAATTGAAAAGGCGTATGGAGATGAAATTGAAATGGTGCAGGGGAGAAGGGATGCAGGGATAACAAATTAAAGAGTGGAGGAGAGAAGAATACAGGGAAAACGACACAGTAGGATAGAGTGAAGATGAAGGATAATTTTAGATTTAAATTTTTAGAAGAAAGATAATTTTTGTCTTTTCAACTATTATATGGAGTTGCATGCTGATATCACGGAGGTGCATGAAGAAGCTCTCCGACAAATATTATTTATATGGCTTGCTATATACTCAATGTTTCTTTATACACCCTATAAAATTATTCCTGTACCACTTTTCTATAATTCAGAAAAGAATTATGTAAACTTCAAGTCATTATACAATTAAACACATAATTAATGATTCTTTGATGAATCATCACTAATATGATCTACTGTATTATTTGAACTAGTAGGGATGAAAACCAACGATAGAGCAGGTAAAACATTCATTAACATGCCTCTTTTCAAGATCTAAGAGTACAAAACAATTGAGTTGATTAAAGATACAAATATTAGATATATTGTGAATATGCTGCCACTCTGAATCACATTAAATTTGGATATGTTTACCACCAACATCACTAGTAGAGAATATAATAGAACCTAAAGACTACCCTATTCAATCAATTCAAATTCAAATAAACAGAAAAAAAATAAAGGGGTTACTAATTAAATTCCAACACCTTACAAGTTAAAATATTACGTAGATCACAGGTACTTCATTTTGTAGTGATATTACCTTCAAAACTCAAAATCTTAAAAGAATAAATATATGATTTTTTTGTTTATATATTATTTTTATTGTGTATTCATACTTAATATAAGAATTTTAATTTATATTTCAATTTTTAATACATTTTATAACTTGATTTTTTTCGTTCTGAACAAGAGGATACAAGGTACAATATTAAGAAAAAAAAAACATTAATATATTTATTTTTAATTGGAAAATTTCATTTACAACATATTTTCTCACAATTCAGACACAAACAAATAAGTAAAACTATTTGTTTAGGAAATAGTAGTTCATTTTGTATAGTAGTCTAAATCTTGTATATAAGAGTAATCTAAATCTTTTATTTGATTCTTCTTAACTAGTTTAACTTTGATTAAGCTTATTCTAAGAGGTTATAGTTTCTTTTGTCAATGTATTTTTCTTTAAAAAAGTAGACTATTTTTTCATAGTAGGTAGGTTGTATTAACTATAATTCGGGGTAGCTACAAGTATAGCTTCTCCAATTTTTTTTACCAGCTTTAATAATCAACCTATTTCTTTTCTCGACCCAATAATCAAAGTAGCTAGATCCTATGTTATGTAGAATGAATATCAGTTTGGTTTCTATAGTTTAATCGATGTCAAACTTATCAAAACAATTTGGTAAACCAAGTTGTCCTTATATTATTCAGTACTTGGATTCTGGGCATTATTCACTTCAATGAACGTAAATGCTTTCTGTCCTTATCTGGCTACACCCAATTGTTTGATGGTTAAGGACTCGTTATATATCTTTCCCAAGTTAGGTTACCTGAGTAATTCGACTTTTTTCAGGGAAAAAGGGTGGAATAATAAGCTAAGAATGTGGTTGTCATGCATGCATGTGTGTCTCTTTGGGAAATCATTGACTATTTTTGTGGAGTGTTATGGCATCTCCACAGTCACAACCACAACCACAACCACAGAAGGTTCATTTCAGATTGAATTGAAGTACGTATGCAAAGAGATAAGATATTCTATGCTATGATGTGTGTATTATTGGAATTTAATTAGAGTTTCATGTCTGATACAGTAGGCAGGAGCAACGGCAACCGTACTCAATGGTTCACTTGCTTTATTCCAATGCCTTTCATAGCTTTTGCAGGGAACCTTTCAATTTATGATCATCAAATGCTTCCTAGTTTAGTTTTGACCTTTTACATACCTTACTCACAAGCAACCTTTTACACAAGATTATGAAACCCCAACAAGGTTTAATCATTCATTTAATGTTATTGAAGATATACAAAATATTTTGGTAGCATTAAACATGATATTTGAGTGTGAAAACAATTAAAAATCATAATACTTCATTAAAGATGATGATGTAATTAGTAGCCTATAGTTATCCAAAAGATTAGAAGTATGGTAGTTACTTCCAAAACCTAAAACACAGTGTTGGTCAACCTGGAATTAATTAGTTATGTTGCACTGTTGTTTGGTCTAAATAACATTTATCGTTGGTTTGTGTGGATGAGTAAGTGGGTAATATAGTTGAAGATTGCATATAGCTTCTTTTCTTAGTACAAGTTATAAGACTCGGATTAGGTGGGCTTGTGGCTGTTAATTAACGTATCCCCACCCCTATGTATGCAAAAATGAGAATATGAGAAAGTTTAGACCATGAGTAGTTGGTGAAATGGAACATGATTTCTTAGATAATATTACCAAAATGGTTACGCTTACAGGTGTGTTGTTCTGAAGTTCCTTTTCAACATTCTTGCCTTTTCAACAGTCTTGAGCAGTATAATAGTAATTGCAAAAGATATTATTCTTGCCTACCCATAAAGTTAGTTCTTGGTAAAGGTAGGTAGTGAGGGAAGATATTTTACTTACACTTTGTTTGGATGACATGATCATAAAAATGGGAGTTGAGAAAGTTTTGTTACTTTTGCTGTTTAGATGACATGATTTGAATGGAGAGGTAGGCAGAGAAAGAGGAGTTACGGGTTTACCCCATATATATAGGTAAATATTAAAAAAAATGCATGCATTTATTTCAAATTTGCATACACTTGTGCTACATGGGGTGAAGGGACGCCAAAAAGTCGCCTTGGATGATACTGAGGAAGGAATTCTTTGAAAGCAAAAAGCATATATAATCTCTTCACATGTCAGTCATAATCTATATTATTGTACGAGAAATAATTAATTATATATTTATATATATATATATATATATATATATATATATATATATATTGAATAAGTTTATGCTAACGTATGATGACATGTGATGTATGATGGTGAAACATGTAGAAATATAATCTAAATATAAAATTTTAAGAAAAGAAATATTGTGTTAGGATTGTTTAGGATGTGTATTATTTTGAAACTTGTTTAGAAGGAGGTATCATGATACGTTAAAATCATAGACGAAAATTATCAAGTGGTAAGAGAGTTGAAGAAAGTTTATATAAATAACTATGGTTTGTAAAGGAAATGACGTGTGGATTAACCGTGTCGGTCGTAAGAAGATGATTGATTCATATGTGTATAGAGTTATATGGTATTCACAGCTGGAGTTGTATGATAAATTCAAATATCTGAATTTAATTGATGCACGAGTCTTTTGGAAATGGAGTGAAAATGTCTTTGTATGTTGATTGATAAAGTTTGATATAACTCATAGTAAATATGAATGTTTATATAAAAGGAATATAGAAGAAGTGATGAATTACTTGAAAATTTTTATTGTATTAATTAAAAGTTTCATTATATTAATAATGTTTTAAAATTTTTAGCTTACCCTAATTTTTTATTTTAAATATATAATAATTATGTTAAACCAGGGAGCACACACGAAGTTATAGGTGTTGATGCTTTAAAATGAACATGATTTAGTTTTATATCTTTATTAAGATGAATAATTTTGATATATGTGTATTTTAAATTCCATAAAAGAAAAATATATTTTGAAATATTTTGCAATTACAAGTGAACTGAAAGTGTATATACGTGTTATATATATTATGTAAGTAAGAGTGTTACACCTTCAATAATTTTTATACCAGATAAAAGTTATTAGTTTGCTAACTTTACTTATAATTATTTTTGAAACTATATATAAAATAGTTTCTGACTGATTATTAAGATAGCAATCTTCTTAGTGCTTAAAATAAATTCACAGTTAAATATAATAATAATAATAATAATAATAATAATAATAATAAAATTCTAAACACAATCATTAAAATAATCTCTTTTTAGTAAGTATTATATATATACTAAGGAGGGAAAACAAAGGCCTGCTTTCTAATCAATCATTTGATGTTCTTCTTTGGTGCACACAACTATTACCTTATTATATTACTCTCCTAACCTCTTCTGCCTATACTCCAACCTAATTCACTCATATACTTTCCTCACTTTCTTCCTAATAATCCACATTATCATGATTGCCCAATGTACGATCATTCAGGCTCCATTCATTGAATCATAGGGTACTATTGCATATGAATGTTGTGCTTTGGAAAACGAAAATCAGTGTCCTTAAAGAATAAAACTATTGTGGTCGACTCTTATAGAAATATAATTGGTTAAAAGTTTATTAGAGGAGTATTAACAATGCAGATATAGAAAAGCTGCTATAGTTTATTTAATAAATTATTGGTTTTGAATTTACAGAACTCTTGGTTCATGAGAGCCATTTGAATCTCTTCTTTCAATTCAAAAATATGATAATCTAATTAATACACCATTTCATTGGAAAAAATGGTGGTATTTGTGTGATTATCAACTTCATCTTCTTGTTACTGAGGCATTGACATGATGTGTGATGAAGAGCCTGAAGTTCCACCTTGCTGTGGTGGGTCTGAGACAGTTGGTGGGGCTGGATTAAGGAACTTGGTAGAGGGAATGATGCAACATCTACAAAGTGGACATGTGGAGTTTGATTGCAACCAGTTGCATATGCAGCTTATATGAAACACATGCTTGCAATAAGGAATTTGTAGCAGCTCTTCCTTCAGCTCAAATTCTCCAAGGCAAACACAACATCTGTTTTTTCAGAAAGAAAAAATTAACAACCGTTTTGCTTTCATTTCATGAATTTATAGTTATCAGAATATTGGCACAATCATATTTCATGAGCTTTGAAATATGTTCAACACTACTGAATCAAATCAACAAAGGAGAAGAATTCGGATGTATTGGAACAGGGGATCAGTATGAGAAACCAGAACTTTCTAAAGTGCAATCCACCACTTGCCAAGTAGAAATTCTCAAGCAGATGTAACCAGTATCTATCTATTTTTGAAATTTGTCTTTTTTACTATCCATTTGAGTTATACGTGTAGGAATTAGATATGCTATATTTTTCTTTTCTAGTGAGTCACCTCAGCTTCAAGTGTGCAAGTCATAAAAGGGGACCATTCTTCATATATTCTTCACACCTTTCACTTCCTTTTTTCCGAATAACTTTTTATGAAAATAATGGATGTCATGAAAGGTTCTAAGAAATTTGAAAACCGAATATTCTGCTAAAAAAACTTCAGCTTTTGAAGAACAACAATCATTTGAGTATAATTTGGAAGAGGGCAAATTGAAGTATAGCAAACTAACAATTTAGCTCTGTGTAACAGATAGAGATTAAAGCACGTCAAGAAAAGTTCAAAAACTGATGAAAAAGAAACGAATAACTACACAGGTAACACAGCTAACATTCAAAGATAATGCAAACAAATAGATCAGTTAATCTTAGGCATACGAAAGAGGCAAGAAGAACAGACAAGAAAAGGCTTACACTGAATCTCTTGTTCCAAAATCCTCATCAAATAAAATCCTTGGAAGTTTGTCAAGAAATTGCACTGTCAGATCTAATCGGCAAGGCTGTGATATTAGCAGTTAAGGGGCTATTATTAGTTTTTCAATTCAATTACTGATAATAGTGCAGAAAGCAAGCAAATCAGTCATCTAAGTTTACCTTACTCAATCCAAAAAACTAGTTCTTAAAGTAAGAAGTGTGCATCGTTTATATATTCCATTGCTCATATGCTAATCAATGTATGATTTTAACACTAGCCATAGCATCTAAATCCATGAAGTGTGTTATGCAGTTATACTTGAAATTACGGAAAAAGAAAATCCTACTTACTTGTGAAGGGTAAGGATACGTAGTTTGAGGATTAGCAGTGGTGGCAAGCATGTGGAGAGGTGGATTTGAGAGAGAGGAAGCTCTCTTTTTGAGGTAGAACAAGTAAAACAAGAGAACCAGAATGATGGAAAAGAGTATGGGAATGGAGAAGATGAAGGCTTGGTAAAGTTTAAGTTGAAGTTCTTGAGGATACAAATGTGGAGAGGGGGTTGGAGTTTGAGGCACATCCATCACCAATTCACCACACCCTCTCTTCTTCCCTAACACATATTCAATACAGATACAAAAGGGTGGAACATATTAATAGAAAATTGTTGAATAAGAATAGACAGAGAGGGTTGAAAATGTTCTGCAATAGCTCTAGTTGAGCATGCACTAGTTGTGATATGTTGATGGTATTCTGTTTGGTTCTTTTCTTTATTTAGGTGGCAGAGAGATCCATAAAAAATAAATATTTGGTAGAATTGGTGAATGGGGTAAGGAAGATATATACCAAAATGTTTTAAAATTGTCTTTTAATAGTCATTGATAAAGTTGAGATGTTGCATTAGCAATTTAGCGATATATAATTATTATGTGTGATGTGTATGAAAATGATAATGGCATTAGTACATATTCCGTGTTTTGCAGAGGTGGAACAGGCCCATATGATCCTCCACTACTACTCAGATATGGACCCCAATGTCAAGGCTGTGTTTGGTTTACCATTTCAGACCTTCAAAATGTCCTTCTACACATTTTGAAGAAACGTGATTTTGAAAACAATGGTTACATATTTGATAAGGAAGAAAAAGAAAAAAAAAATCTTTTTGTAAGAATAAAAATCCAAATTCACTATTTTAAAAGGTTTAAGAATATATTCAAGTCTCCAATTTTTAAGATTTTTTTTTTCTGAAATCAATATATATATATATCTAGTATGTGGAATAGATTTTTTCTTTTTTAAAATTTCAACAGAGTCCATCTATTCTGAAATAGAGATCTGTCTCATCCTATGAATGAGAGCATAATGCATTTTGACCATGACTATGACACAATATGTGCACTCTTGTTGGTGGAACGTGATTAATTGAAGAGATTAAGTTATTTTCTATGAGTGGGTTTAGAATCAGATCTGAATATGAAAATCATAGCAGATTCTCCGTGTTTCAGTGGATACAAAGAACTAAGGTAGCTGCTTTATCATTTTAGTCATTTGCTTTAATTATCAAAACAAAGTGCAACCACTTATGTTGCTGATCATGTAATATCCAGAAGTAGCACCGTAGAGACATAGATAAATCCTTTAGTAGACATTCGAATTATTGGCTTAAAAGAAAAATAAATGTCTGGTTGGGTGGTGATTGAGTTCATATACACTTCAACTGAAAAGAAAAACGTGCAAAAAACATGATTATGACCCCATTGAAACAAATTAACTTTTAACATGACATGACATTTCTTTTCCTAGTTAACACAACATCACTACTACTTTATACGATAAACGTTTGGTCGCATGTAATTCAACAACTTAATCACGAGATTTAGAACCAAAAAAAAAATATGAAATATTAGAAAGTAATAAGCAATCTACAGAATGCAGCGCTGCAAATTCTACGATTAGGTAATAATCAAATAAAAAAGAGACTAAACAAACCAGATCTTGGCCCATAATTGTTTTAATTAATAGGGTTGTCGTTCAATAATATCATGCCATTGTTGACTTTCTATCAACAATCTCGTACAACACAACACCGCATTAGCATAGTAAAGCAATCGTAAGTAACTCCAAAATTTATAAGTATTTATAAATGTTTTTATAATTTAAATTTAGTTTATCAACAAGTTAGAAAACAAAAATTCTGAAAAATTAAATGAGAGTCCTTCTATAAATTGACTTATGCAGAAATTAAGAAGTTTTGAAGAAGTTTATCTAATTGTTTTCTTCTTATTTCCTTTTCCTATAAATTTGTCCGAACATATCCTAAAATATGATTACATGGCTTGCTGAATCACACTACACGGTCTTGCTAAGTTATTCTTCCATTTCTCATTATGAACACTAACACTACTACAGTTATGACTTGTATGTCCAAAATCTCCCTGGAAATTGGTTCATGGGAAAACAATATCTACATTGCAGGAAATTACACAGTTAACACATGTTATAAGGGGGCATTATATGCTATAAAGTTTGGTACAAGTAAAGATTGGTCTGTAGTTTGAAGTGAATGGGTAATCTTGGATGGGTCATGTGGTGATGGTTAGGCATGGTAATTGCAGTAAAATTCTACTTTATGTAAATGGAATGTGGGGGTTGGTTTCTTCATACATCACTACATCTGTTGCTATTTATTCTTAAGTGGTTGTTCCGTGGAGTGGTGCTGCTGCTGATGCAATAGGAACTGAGTTGGTCTATGGTAACTAGTATGATTTTCTTTGCTCTATATACACGTGTAGCTTTTGTTCAGTTATCCTCTTTATGTTCTATATTATGTATGTGTTGATCTTCTCAACAATCTAAGATTTTGCTATAGAGAAATTCTGGTTTAGTGCAAGACATAGGTTTGGTGTCCTATTACTAAAATAGATGTTTGAACATCATGTGATGATCATATGGTGTCTACTTGAGGTCAAGTATCTTTCCTCAACTTTTTAGGTTGTTACCTTTTTTGTTTCTTTGTGTACTTGTAGTTCTGTTTGTTACCTCCTGCAATCCTCTCTTATAATTCGAAAAACTACACTAAAGTCACAACAAGTTTAAATTTAAAAGTAATAAACAGTGAAAATTTTAATACAATATATCTTATTGTAGATACATATGTTTAATATATCTAAAAATAGATTAAAAAAATGAGAATAAGAGTAAAGTATTATTCTTATACTAACTTAATCCCTCCTCCACAAATAAAACCCTTGCTTTTGTCCACAATTTAATCAGAATAATGATCTGTATAATGATACTGTACATTATTAATCTGATGTTTGGAGCTTGCTACAGACTCTTTAAATGGAAAAAAGACATTGACCAACAGGAACATAGTAATTATATTTTTAGATTGATTGGAAATCTGTTTTTGCTGGCTTGCACAGAAACATACCATGTTTATCTAAATTCCACTTTGTTTTTGAAGTTGTAAAGTTTACTTGCCAACCAAGTTACTCTCTCTTGCTAGGACATCTACGTATTATGCTAGGCATATGGTTTTGAACGTATATCCAATTATATTTGCTTTCAAGAAAAAAGTGTAGACAATAAATATTTTCTACCGAATATATCCTATTTAAATCCAATAAAACAATCATAGAAAAATGTTTTTCTCCAAATTCAAATGTCTAAGTCTCAAACTCGAATTCTATTTATTTGGATGGTGCTACCAATAGACTTTAATACATTTTCTATAATTAATTATTTTTTTTTAAAATCATTAAATAAAGGGTGGCATTCACATTATTGTATATAAATTTAACTGATAAAAAAATGCTTTAATAATATTTTTTTTAGCTTGTGATCTATTTAAAATAAAATTACTCATCATTTTTTTAACTTAAATATTCATATTTAGTTCAAATATTACATATTTGTTACATATTTCGGTAACACCTAGACCTGTTTTTTTTTTAAGATATTCAATTAAATAAACTCTACGTCTAAACAGGTTATGTCAAATAATTTATTAGTTCCATATAAATTTGTAGACTAGTTGGTAAAAAAATTTACAACTTAATCGTCAACATATAGCAAAACTGCATTGAGCATGGTAATTCTGCAGACTGCAAGTGATAGATAGCACCTACATCTCTCTTTTAATCAAATTCAATCATGTTACAAAATTACTCGAATCCAAATGACAAAAAAGGAAAAACAATAACAAATGATAAATACAACATTACTTTTTATAAACCATCTCTTTGAAGGAGCTACCTGAGACCTGAAAAGAAACTAATATTTCCTCTTCCTGACTTTGAAACTACTTGATCGGATAACATTATCATCCGCTAACACTGTCTCCTCCAGAGGCCTTACGGATTCAGGCTTGGTGAAGTAGGTGAACAGCAGGTAGATGCCATCCAAATAAGTATTGGTCTCACCAGCTTTGTTTTTCTTCTTGATGGCATATGCTAGGGGAATAACTCCTCTGTTAAAAACCTCTACATACATGCCACCTCCAGCAACAAGAATCTGCAAGAAGGAAAATCATTGTAATACAGTATAAAATCCAGTTCATAGAATTCAATAACAACACTGCAAATTCATCAGAACTTCAGATCAGCAAACATTGCCGTTTAAGTCCACAATTAATTATTATTATTTACTTAAATTGCAAGGAGACCGGCACCTCCAATAACGCATAACCACAACAACACACTTATCAAACTTCAACTTAATCAAACCAAGGTTATCCAATTGAGATTCAAATCATATATCATAATTTGTATCAAACCATAGGATTCAGTGAAAAATAATTTCAGACATATTTTATATATAGATGATATAATTTCAAACTAAAATACATAAAACCACTTAATGACAAGGCTCATAAACAAAATTCTTACATATATCTGAGTTTGTAAAACCTCTATTTAAGAATCTGGAATTGAAGCAATAAAATAGCTAAAAGAGTGCATGCAATGAAGTAGTGAAATAATCAAATAGGATAAGGTAAGAAATGTTCCTTCAGTTCCTTTACATTAATCTTATATGACTTTTCAATTTCTTTCTCAAGAATTGGTGAAAGAAAACTAACAAAAAATGTATAGTTGAATCGTGTGATTTGTATAAACTATACGAAATTGTCGATGGTCGTTTGAAATACTAATCAAGAACTTAAGATTCTAACAGCTATGCATCAATGAACAATCAGTTTATTATTCAAATTGAGCCACCCTGCATTTCACCCCAATGAATAACCAAAAACAACATCATACGAATTCACTGAGCAACTATCCCCAAATGAAGTATAAATCATTGAGCACAGTCACATCCGGGTGTAATTGCCCAATCATAAACAGAAACATAGTATTGCAGAACTAACTATTATATATAATAAAGTTCAATTTGATTATTTTTGTTATCAGCAAGTTCAATTTGATTATCTTAATGCATCTTATCTTGTGTATGAAAAAGAAGTAAAAGTCACGGAATTTAACCTCCTCGTACTTCTGGGTGAGTGCAAGTCGCTCATCCTCGGTCATGTCGGGCCTCAAAACCATCATTGTCTCGTACTGTCGAAGGCCGGGTGGGCAGGGAGGGTCCTCCTTTTCCTCGACGGCCGTGAAGCCGGTTCCGCCGGGTGAATTGGGGTCATCTTCGGAGCCGAAACCCCCTTCGAAGAAGGAATCGGAGAAGTCTAGGGTTTGGGCAGTGATGGAAAACTTAGAAGCGTTTCCCTTTGGGTGAAAATGGTATCTTGATTCGGCAAAGAGAAATTTGGGAGCACGAGAGAATGCGGCAATGGGAGAAGATAGAAAATTGGAAGGAAGTTTGGGAGAAGAATGAGGAACATTGAGGGAAGAAGAAGAGAGAGGAACCAAAGTGAATGCAGAGGAAGTCATTGCTTTGCCCTGCTAAGATGGTGAAGCTGTTCTATCCTATGCGGATAAGGCCAACTCAACGCACACAAGGGCAATTTACAATTTGTGTTTATAAAGCTTTTTCTTTTTTTCTTTTTCTACTAAATCTTCTTAAAAAATAACTTTTTTATTTAAATACTCAATTTAAAAGTAGATTTTGAAGAATTCAGTCACATATTTAATTTCTGGCCAACATTTACTAGAATCCTACTCTAATTTGTGGAATTGTAAGTATTAATAATTTTATTCTCTGACAAAGTTATCACTTTAACAATGGAAGATGTCATTCATTTCAGCCATTTTCTACTTCATTTCTATTGTCATTTTGCACCAATGGAGATTTTAGTGAGGAACAATTTGTGAATTAGAGATTTGTTAAGACGTTAAAATCACTAAATTATGAGAATTAGAATGGGAATTTACTATTTATTTTTAATTCTAGTAGGTTCTGTGTTGATTAATCAGTGTTGATTTTGCTTTAGGCCACTCAACAAAATTAGGCCTCAGTCCCACTAAAGCCGAAAACAGAATGCCAGCAAATGTTTAGTAGAAGAATCCAAGTGGTTTTGACATTTCTATACAACAACCAGTCAGTGTAAGGCCAAGCCTGCAACTGAAAAAAATAGAAGCTGAAGCCTGCATATATGAAAAAGTAAAGCTTGTTAAAATTTTATAATTTCTGTTAATATGAAAATAAAATTTTAATATAATTATAATAAAATGTTAATATGGAAATAAGATTTTAATATAATTATAATAAACTTTAGATTCTTGTGGGACATGTTAAAATTATTATTTTTTATAATTATACATATATGAAAAGCAAAACTTCTTATTACTTTTTAGCAATCATATCACTAAATATAATAGTTTATATGATTGCAAAAAATAATAAAAAGTTTTACTTTTCATATATTTTTAATTTCATAATGTTATGGTATTTGGTACGAAAAATTATTTTACAATAATGTTATTTAAAATAATTATATTTATCAATGTTTATAACGTTTTTATTGTAATTGTTTGTTTTGAATGGAGAAAATCATCGTAACTAAATAGTATTATTATTATTTAATTTTTAAATTGAAAATTTAACCTAAAATTTAATGTTCATACTTCAAAATTGGAAAGTTAAATATAAAATGAAAAAAGAGTTAATTTTCAATATTCAAAATTTTTAAAAGTTACAATATATTGTCTAAACCATTAAAAAGATTAGAAATTCAAATTAAAAAATATAATTTTTAGCCTTTAATTTAAAATTTGAATTGACATTGAAAATTTAAAATTCAATGATAAAAGCAAAGATAACTTCACCCTTTTACTTATTTTTTTTTTTAAAGCATACCTTTTAAAAAAAGTAATTAAATATTAATTTTAGAAATAATATTATTTAATATTTAAAAGTTGAAATAGAAGATTAGAAAATTAAAATACCAAGTTGAAATTTGACTTTTAAAATTTGAAATTATCACATTTTTATTTTTTTAACATTATCTAAATTTCAAAAATAGTAATCATTGCTGTTATCTAAATTTTTGACATTTACAAACTATTATTTGTATATTTTTGACAATTGAAACGGTTAAAAAATGAAAAGGAAGTCATGTCTTCAATCTTTCAAAATATTTAATAAATATTTTTATTTAATTATTAATTAGTTGAATTGAGAAATAAATTAAAAATTGAATGTATAAATTGTGTATTCAATTTTTTTATGTACAATTAAAATATTTTGTTATTATTTCGATTTCAAATTTGATAAGTTACTATAATTAACCAACAAAGTATGGTTAATAATTCGGATTGTTTTCAAAAAAATACATGTTAAAAAAATATATTTAAATTATCCTTAATTCGATTATTAAATAATATAGAACTATTAAATATATAAAAATAAATATAAGAATTAATTAATTTATATTTTTTCTTATTATAAACTCCTTATAATTAAGTTTAAGTGCAAGCTTAATATCATTACCAAGAAAATGTAAAATCTTTATAAAATTATCTATTTTATAATAATAATAATAATAATTATTATTATTATTATTATTAGATGCGTTACTTCATTTATATACTAGCAAAAGTACACACGTTTGTTTATCCACATTTTTATTATATTAAAATATATATAATTTTATTATGTTTATGAATAATGAATTAAAAATAAAAAAAATAATTTAATTTAATATATATATATATATATATGAGAAATAAAATA
>Ga0209700_104023_pt1 | contig 27200 bp, 9 predicted proteins | sample SiratroredBW_FD_187528 | JGI IMG/M metagenome (GOLD analysis project Ga0209700, IMG submission 187528) | Root nodule microbial communities of legume samples collected from California, USA - Siratro red BW (SPAdes) (version 2) | ecosystem: Host-associated > Plants > Roots > Nodule | place: USA... | reverse complement strand
AAAAAAAAAAAAAAAATTTATATTATATATATATATATATATATATATATATATATATATATATATATATATATATGAGAAATCCTTTGTTAATTTCTATTTCCAACTCGACTTTAGTTTAACTTAACTGTTTTATCATAAAGAGGTATAAAGTGCTATTCATATTTTTTCTTATAAGCATAAAATAATTAATAAATAAAACGTGTAAAGGGATGATTCAGTCCATGTAATAACCTCAAATAATTTTGGAAGATTAAATTCCTATTACATTTCCATACTTACAACACCTTATTTTTCTAAGAATATTCGTACAAAATAATGGTTACTGATCAAATATCTAGTCCAAGCATATCAAAGTTGTTCTTATATTCTAAGAGAAAATTTTAATATGAAAGTGTAGAGCTGGGTATTATAAGTTAATTGGGTTTGAAAATTCTAAATAACTATAAAACAATACCTTTGTTCATTTTTTCTTATTTTAATTCTAAAAGTGATGTTAATTACATTAATTGTGACTGATATTTTATTTTAATTTAGTGACGCTTTATATTTTAAATAAAGGATTACAACTGTTCTAAATAAGGACAACAATAAAATTGTTCATTATGAGATTTTTATAGTACTTTGCTAAGGATTTCCACACTATCAAACTTCACCTATAAATATTAATACAAACTCTAATTTCTATATGTAACATGCATATATTAGTTCAGATATAGTATGACTCACTTCACTGACAGATTTTTCAATCTTGCTTTTATGGTATTATAACTTTTTTTCTATACTCTTTGGTTATCATATTAATACACATATATGGACACAAACAACAAAGAATAAAAATAATGTTCTACTAAATTTGCTATGCAGCCAAGGCCAAATTTTAGTTACACTCAAATAAAAATTTCATTAACATTCATAGTTTTTTCTTTAAAAATGATTTTATTTCTTTGATACCATATGTACCAGATCACAATTATCTAAATCCTTCTGGATACCTTATTCCCTTATTTATCAAAGTGAAGATTACTAAACTCCACAAAATTGGACCTCAACTCACAAGGTTGTGTTGTACTCACCTAAGCTAAAAATAACACCTCACTTAAGCAAACGATTTTATATATAAAAAATAAATAATGTCCTGATTCTCTTTGCACGTACATAACACATACTATTTTCTATGTTCAACTCCCTTATAAGCAAATCCTTTTTTTTTATATAATCTATCCAACAATGCTCACAAGCTAGATAAAATACAAATGACAAAGTCTTTGTCTGCCACATAATCTTAAATAATTCAAAAAAATTTCTCATTCAACTAATTTCACTTCACTCTTTGAAATTATATATATTGCTAAAGGGATTGGAATATCTATTTCATTTATTATATTTTCAATAGAAAATATTGAAATAGATATTTAATTTATTATATATTTATTATCTAAACATTATTTAGACAACTCTATCGACAACAAATGTAAACCATTGGAGCTAAGTATCTAAGAAAACAATTTTGACTAAAAGACTGCTAAAAGAAACCTTAGATACAAACAATAAATATTGCTGAATTTTCAAACAATCGAAATACTTTTTCACATTAAAGAAATATATGTAATCTTTTATTCCAGAATAAAACACATACATAGTTTTCACGATATCACATTCTTTGATACTAAAGATAGTCAAACAAAAACCAAATAAAAGTCAATCCAAGGTAATTATGGTGCAGATCCTTACATAAGAAGAGTGCACCTCACGGGACTTTAATTTAAAGACACTTTTGTGACTAAATTTAATAATAATAATAATAATAATAATAATAATAATAAAATTATACTTTTTAAAGCTTTTGGGCCGACAAAATTGTTGGCAGGTAGAAAAAGTTTATGGAATCGCCCCCAAATTAAGGGAAAGTTGAAAGGAGGGAGTTCTCATCCAACAAATGGAATTTTCAACATGCGGATGACAAATAAATCAGTAATTTATAAATATGAGTAGTGTGAACTCATCTTAATGGAATATGAGAATCGATATAAAAATGTAAATAAGTAGGTATGATATGTGTAGTCTTTTTCCGTTTAAATTATTAAATTATTAGGTAATTTTGAAAGAACTCCTTTTTACATATTTTTTTATTATTTTTCAATGTTTGACTCATTTTATATTATCAAAATTTACTAAATCTTCAAGTTATTTTTTTTCATTATATCATTAATTATATATATTTTGTGATTTTCCTCAAATGGTATATTGTTTTCTAGGAAACATTAATATCAATTTCATAAAATTAAATTGAGTAAAGTTTAGATTATTAGATAACTTAACAAATTTTTCTTTTTTTTTTTAATTTTAGTTTTATTTCATTCAAAAAAATTCTTCTTTTATTACGTAAATTTTCATTTCCTCTTCCAATTATTTAAGTTTTTTTATATTTAATAAATTCACTCAGATCTCTTAAATATTTTTTTCTTAAGATTTGTAAAATTAACATATATTATAATAGTCATAAAATTTTAGTTATAGGTGAATATTATTTAATAATATATTTTCTTTATTGTAATTTTTATTTTTTATAAAAAATTATTTACTTAGTATTTGTTATAATGCAAAACAGGTAAAGACATGAGTACAGATACATTCGGTATCCGATAAAGATGAGGAAGAAACATAAATTTTATATCCAATAAAAATGGGATAAGATGTATGATTTTTTTTTTCGAATATAAAAATAAGTATAATCAAACTATCCTACCACCAATTTTGGCACCCCCTTCTAATAAAAAAATCATAAAATCTTTTTAAATATTTTTTGTGTAGAAAAAAAGAAGTAATTTCTCTTATTGCAAAAGAGAATAACTGTTTTTCTCTGTATTAAAGAAAAATGTATATTTTTCTTCTAGTTAGTGGAAACAGAATATTTTGTTCGTGGACCTTTTTATCAATGGGTTTTTTTAACATTAAAATACTGTGTCAACTTTATTTCTTTAACCTCATTTTAATCAATTGCATTAAATTACTATCGTAACTCTATTAAATAAAATGTATATATCAATGGAATAGAATAAAAAAAAAAAAAAAAAAACTCATTTTGAAAAAGAGACAGTATGTGTATAAGAGTGACGACACTAATTAGGTGAGAGATGAAAAGAGAAAGAAATGCATTGATATGTGATTATGTTGTAGTGATAAAGAGAAGATAGACTAAAAAGACAGGTGTAAGATATGATCCTTCTTTTTACAATGATCAAATATCTTTTCGTTTATATTTTTAAACTTCAGTATCTTAATTGAAGCATCTAGCAGGCTGACGTTTAAATCATCTATATTTGATGGCAATTGCTTTATATATATATATATATATAATGAATAATTGTACAAATATACTAAGTTTTAAAACCGAAGTTAGGTAAAAAAATTACCAATGAATTAAGAGAAAGGTAAAAAGAGTTTAATAAGTTATTTAATTATTTTAAATTAAGGACATGTTGAGATGTTTCGAGTTTGTTTTAGGTTTAAAAATTAATTTACATAAAATTCTATATGAAAGATATGCATTGATTTATTGAATTTAAAGAGATATGTGGTCACGTTGCATTGTAATATTATGAAATTATCATTTATCTATTTTGGTGTAGCCATAAGATGAAAGCACACTAGAATAGACTTTTCGAAGGGTATGTTATTAAAGATTAAAAAAAATTATTAATGTGGAAAGACAAGTTTATTTTAATGGGTGAAGAGGATTACTTTGATTAGATTTGTCTTATTAAGAATGTCACTATTTATGTTGTTTACTTTTAAAATACCCACAATTGTCCGTAATGAAATCATTAAGTTACAAACGCCAATTCTTGTGGGATTGGGGATAAGACAAAAAACAAAATAGTTTGAGTTAATTGGAATACAATTTGTAAGAGTAGAGAGTGTGGAGATTTAAGCATTAATTAAGGATATTGAAACTTTTAATAAGACTTTTCTAGAAAAGTTGGAAATAAAGATTGGGAAATGAGAAAAAGGGGTTTGGATAACTCAAAATATGGTTCAAGGAGATATCTTGGTGTTGACAACAATAAAAATAGTGAATCCAACTGGTGGAGGAAACTTAAGAGTATTTATGGAAAGGGCAAGGAAAAAAAATATTTAATAAAAGCCTTAGTTGGAGAGTTGGAAAGAGAAATAACATATATTTTTAGGATTATTGTTGGGTTGTACACGTCTCACTAAAGGATGATGTTTCTAAATTATATGCAAACTCGAATAAAAAAGGCTTAAAAATAGGAAAATAGTAGTTTAACATTATTATTCATCCATCACTTCCATTTGACACTATTTTTATTAATAAAATATTATAAATTAATAAAATAGTAATATAATTTAGTGTTATATGGGTGTAAGATGTGAATAGTGGTGTTAGAGGAGTAAAAATTGTATTGAAGAAAGGCATGGTTTGATTGAGAACTGTTGGTGTTAGAGGAGTTTCATCTATGCATCCAGTGAAAGAGGTTTAAAACAAATTAACTAATTATGGGGAAAAGAGAAAGTATTTGACAAACTTTAGAAAGTTAAAGGTTCCTTCTTTTTATATATGTGTTTGGAGAGCTTTACATAATAAATAAGGCTTCCAAACTGAGACAAACTACAAATCACAAAAATAGTTATTCAAAATTTAGAATGTGTGATGTGTAATTCAAGAGAGGAAAGTGTGAGCCATTTATTCTTTATAGACTTCAGATCTAATGCCATTGAGATTTGTGTCATAAATGGATAGGTGTGAATTATGTGTATCATAATATGGCCAAAGACCACCTTTTAGGATTTCAATTAGTTGTGATTAGTATAAAAGTTAATTAATTGTGGAGTATAGAGTAGATGACAATCATATGTAATATATGAAAGCATAAAAATGAAATCATTGTCAAAAATAAAAAGTATAATATGTAATAGGTCTTTGCTTTTATCCAAGACATCGACACTATTGAAAAGAAAATATAAAAATGCTAATTTTTCATATTTTTTTTTACTAAAATTGTATCATCAATTGAAATTGTGTATCTGTAACATGACTTAACTATTTTGATAAAAAAAATTATACCTAGTAAAAAATAAAAACAAAATGTTCCTTTTTAATGTTTTTCCGCTTAATAACTTATAAAGTAGACTAAGTATCTTTCTTTAACTTAGCAAGTAACAATCCTGAATGCAATATTTGATAACTAGGTAGTTATATAATTATAATCCTATCATAATCACTATCTCTATAACGAAGGGTTTTTCTAAACACTAGACACTTTAGATTTGAAAATTTGTCTTAATAGTGATTTTAAGTCAAAATTAGGTTTTATATTCAATTAAATCTTTTGACTTTTGGAGCACAAAGAACAAGGTGAGGATCATTATAATAAAGGAATATTTAAAAATATTTTTACATTTTTTTCTACTTTTTTTATTTTATTATTTTCTTTACATTTTTCTTTTTCTATTTTAACGAGTGATACGAAAGATTTAATAAATCTCAATGATACTATATTGAAAAATATATTTTAAATCTAATTTAATTTCATAAAAATTAATTTATAAGAAAAAATTTAGAAATATTCATTTATTGTAAGTTAGTGTTATTTCTACTTTACGGGAGATTTGTATAAGCTTGTGTTCTTTTATCAAATTTTAATTCTACGAATAAATAAGTTATGATAGCTTCAAATTAACATTAGAAAACAGTACATGATTTTTAAATTGTATCTTTGGTGTGGTCAATATACTATTTTCGCATGCAAAGAGAGCCGTCATCTACTTAATCACGTAACTCGTCCACGACATTGTTATTTCGCATATTGCGGCGCTTATAATAAATAATAATAATAATAATAATAATAATAATAATAATAATAATAATAATAATAATAATAATAAATAATAATAATAATAATAAATAATAATAATAATAATAAATAATATTTTTTACATTGTGCACACTCTAGATTTGCTCTAAATTTTCGTGCTAGATATGAATATTCAGTAGATCTTACTGCTGAGAAAGGTTTGAGTTTTAGCATTATTCAATTAAAGGGGTAGTTGTGGTTTGTAACTATATATATCACCTATTTATTTAGGTAGTAATGTGTAGAGTATATAACAATAAACTATATAAATAGAATAACGTTAAATGTTCATTCTATTTTATGGGTGAATTAGGTGTGATGGAAGAGACAGAAAAGGGAAAAAAGGGAAGAAAATGATAAATACACTTATGATTAGGAAAAGATAAAAAAAAAAAAAGATAAAAATGTCTTGTAAAGTAATATAAAGTATATTTTTAAATATTTATAATGATTTATGAATACCAAAACTTTAAACGAAACCATGTAGTTGGTATTAGTAGATGAAGCAAAGAATCTCAGAGATCTTGACAATCGAAGAACTTTAAAGTTCATTATAAGTTCATGAACAATTTGACAATTAGGAAATGAGGTCAATCACTCGGATAGACCCTAAAAAAAAGGATAAAAGTGGTGATAGTGTGAAATAAGAAAGACCAGAGAAAAGAAAAACAGGTAGAACATAATATATATATATATATATATATATATATATATAAGAGAAGGCACTTTTCTTATGATGAAGACTATTCAGAAGATTTTCTTATTGTCACGATAATAACTGATCTGACAAATATCAACTTCTGCATTTTAATCCAACAAAACTTTTAAAATAAATTAATAAGTATAATTTAAATGTTAGTCAAACAAAGTTCTTTTATGAAGAAATGTTAGTTGTAATTAATATGTTAGCTTTTGTTAAAATAAATTTTATGTATAATTTAAAATTTAGTCATGTACAAGTTAAAATTATTTTTCAAAAAGTAATATATATTTTTTTATAAGTTGATCTATATATACATTATTTTTAAATTATAAAATTTATTTATTTTTTCTCTTGGTAGAAAATTTTTGATAAAGCAAATCCAGAGTGTAGCATTCCTCCTGGTCCACCATATATACGCGTGCATGTACCTGGAAAATTAGAACTCAAGCACTATTTTGAAACATTATTCTTGTTTATTTAACCACACTTTTCTTTTTCTGGTTATAACTTTTACCCACGTTTTCGCTCACAACAAAGAAAAACAAAAGGAAAAGAGAAAGAAGAGTTTCATGTTTCTCCATTGCCTTGCACGCAAGTTAACGCAAGCAGGAAGGACATTAAATATTAGAAATTATGTTTAATACCGTATTTAGATTGATTACAAAAATTAATAAGTTTATTTGATAACAAATTAAGTTCACTTGTTTGTAATATTCTTTTAAATGCTATTTTAAGAAGAGTTTTAGTTAAAATTCTCAACATATTATTGTTTTATTCCAACTATTTTATCAGATAACTTAATTTACTTTTTATGTTAAAAAACTCTTTTATGGATTTGACTCAACGATAAAAAGACAAAAAGAAATATTTTATTTACTTAAATATTCATCATAACGTAACATTAATATACTCGTAACCTTTCTTTATTCTCACGGAATATCATATATTTATAATTTTGCATCACCAAGATGATAAACTTGCGCACTGAGACGCAAGCAGAATGAAATTCTTTTTTGTAGAAAATCACCAAATTCTAACAACTTTGGTTTAGAAAATGTAAAGATTCATTTAATCGGTGGAATACGACCATTCCCACTGAAAATTACTTTCCAACTTTTGCTTTTTCTTTTGCTTTGTCATAAGAAAGAATTTTATTTTCCTTCAAAACAGTGACAGACTGAGAAAACAAGCTCTCCAGTTCAAAAACAACTGCACCTCCTTATTTGAAATTTATATATGTATATATCATATTCAATCTTGTAAAATTTAACTTAAATTTCTGGTACTGTTTATTCATAATGTTTTCAAAGACTAAAGAATTTTCGAAGTCCACATTTCATCACATGTAAAAACGGAATATTATTTTGTTCATACAATACTACTTCTCTTTCTCCTATTTGTCTTGTAGAATTTTATTAAGACTAATTTCTCTACTATATATATATATATATATATATATATATATATATATATATATATATATATATATAGGAATTTCGTGACAATTGTAAAAAAGAATATTATCTGCATCTATATAGACCTAACAAGCACCAATATTATTAAATAATATTATCTGCATAAAATTTCTAAACGACAAGAAAATAAGCACACGCATGTTTGATATCTCAGACATCATGGTCCTTCTGTCTTAACCTTTCCATTCTCTCTCTCTCTCTACAACCTAAATCTTCTGACTTGCATTCGTCACACCATGGAGATCACGATTATATCAGCCGAAAACCTTTGCATGAACGGAAAACCGGTAAAAAAGGACGCATACGTTGTTGTTCATGTTCACACGCAATCATGCACCGAATTCTTCTCAACGAGTACAGAAGAAGAGGGTGGGAGCAACAACCCTTCGTGGAACGAGAAGTTCTTGGTTGATGGAGCCAACTGCATCACGCTGGAGGTGCAATGCAAGACATGGTTCGGTGTTAAAAGTGTGGGAGCAGCACGAGTAGCGGTGTCTGAGTTTAACCAGGGAGGGCTTGTGGCAGAAAATAGCTTGCAGTTCTTGAGTTATAGGCTTTGGGATGAGAAGGGTAAGAGAAATGGGGTCATCAATTTCTCGGTGAGGGTGGCGAAGGTACCACCGGAGTGTGAATCTTCTTGTTCGATGGTGGAGATTGAAAAGAATTTGAGAGGGTTTGGGATGCAAGTGACAGATGCTGCAGGAACTGTTACTGGGGTTCCTGTTTTCTGGAACTTCCCTCTCAATATTCCAAGATGATTTTTTTTTCTTCTTGATTAGGTTAAAACGTTTAGTTGGTAATTTAAGCATTTTATGACAATGGTTTAGTTTCTGACACTCGTATGTATAAAAGTTAAAGTATTTTAGTATTGTTCACTTTGTTGACCTCTTCATTTCGGGTATTAATAATAATCTCTAATTATACATTGAAGAAACAGTCAATATGTTTAGAAAAAGTTGGATATTAGAAACCCATCAACAAAAATTTCATTTCATTGCATGGAAAAAAATGTAGCAATCATATCTTATCCTGAAGACTTCGAAAGAGTAAAACAAGAAGAAAACAATCGCATGGTAATCACGATAAATTTTATTTTGCTATACCGCAATCATATGTCCAACAATGTACACAGATTTGGATATTCTCATTCAAGCCTCCATGACCTTGTCATCGATACAGTTATACAGCACAGGTGTGGAACCTTGTGCCATAAATACGATTTTCCTAGTATAAGGCATCGTATCTATCTGGTCATGTCATAGGCTGAAGTGAGAGTGCTTATGTTCTTAATAGTTAATACACATTTAGCAGGAAACAACCTGTTCCCAATATGATTATGGGAGATATATACACAGCACAGAAAACAGAACGATGTCAAAAGGGCTATTTTTTTCCTAATCGATGCAATGAAAAAGGGAACTTGTTCAAACTTCTTGATGGTGGTTTCCAACCAAAATGTCAAGCTTGCAGAGAGGGCAGGTAGCATTGATTAGCAGCCATTTATCTATGCATGTGCTATGAAAATGGTGGTTGCAAGGAAGTTCTCTGAGTTCAGCACCATCATCATATGGAGAGAGGCAGATACAGCATTCCTGTCATTATAGCACAATCATTCATGTCAGAAGTTAGATTTCTTTTAGCAAAATTGAATTTTGCACTTCCAAATTGAGTAAGTGAAAGTATGAAACCATGCCAAGCATTAAAAAGGTAGCCTCAGCTTTAATAACAGAGAAATTTATATTTCAAATAGACTGAGTACACCAAAAATATAGAGTTTAGTTCATGTTTTAATTATTGGTGCAAGTCTTCAAAATGTACCTTAAAAGGTACAACTTTTCCAAAAAATGAGTTCCTTCCAACAATAAAACAACAATAATCTAAACATAGATTTGCTTTGACAAGATTTAGATATGACTGTGCAAATGTTAAGCGGAAAGAATAATTTTAAATTCGTCGACAACTTTTATGCAAATCCTCTTAATTCCTACAAAAAAAAAAGTATTAAATGCTTGTTATATTTTGTGTTATGTATTTTTTATGAAGTATCAGGAGTATGCTGTAGGAAGATATGGCTTCTGAAAAATTATGCCTAAATTTTTAAATTTTTAAAAAATATAAAAAAAGAAAAAAATTCAAAATCATAATAAAAATATGTACAATTAACTTAAATAAATAAAAATATAAGTAACGAATTTAAGCAGAAAAAACAATTAAAATTAATTAATTCATAGTATATATAACCAAAATTTGAGACAAAATTTTAAAAATTAATTAAGGCAGGAATTCGAGGAAAAGAAAGAAATCCTTAACATAAAAACAAATCTATTCAAAGCATAACATTTGGAGGATATGATCATTTTATTCTGAAAAACAACAGGAACTTACTGCATCTTCTAAGGCAACAACGTGTTCGGTGGCCGTCTCACTGTCAGATTCGGTCATTATTCCTCTCGAAGGTTCTTCAATATCACCTTCTTTTATTATTCTGAACTTATATTTTGGCAACTGGTCAATCTCTTCCTTCGTTGCCCCTTCCTGTTACCAATCAAAGATCAAAATTAAGTATGACAAAACGAATGCAAAAAACGGAATGAAACAAAATTGAAAATAAATCTATGATTCGATATTGATGAATTTATTGAATTCATAGAGATTCAAGTGAGAGGCAAAAGAGAATTTCTTTTAAGATATAATATATTAGAATGAGCATTACACCTTAGAGATCAAGACACCAACTCCAGCCCAATCTTAAAATTATGATTATGAGTTTGTAAGTCTTCTTTCTTATATTATAAGTTTGTAATATTATGAGTTTGTAATATTATGAGTTTGTAATATTATGAGTTTATATTATAAGTTTTTAAGAATTTGAAAGTCTTCTTATATGTTCATTCTTACTTAGCGCGGGACACAACTCACTCTTGAACAGTTATCTGCTAAATTCTCCCATATTCTACAATTTTCAAAGCTAAATAATGATACTATGATTCAAGAGACTCATCTTAGTTTAAAAGCTTGCGAATTTAACCTTTGAGAAGGATACTCTGGTTTAAATGAAAATAACAGCTAACATAGAGCATAAAATTTGGATGATGTCAATAATAGGGCAGAGTTTAACTCCCGTGACTCAAAATGCACACAGACTAATAGCAGCAGAGATCAGTATTGACAAGACAATAACGAAAGACACCATTCAGTTTCAATATCCCCCAAAACATATCAATGAAAGTATTAACTGCCCATATAATCAATTTTTTAAAGCTTACAAATGCTTCACTAAACCAGAACAAAAAATATTTAATTGATTATATTAACCCGTTTTTGCTCCCTCTAATGTAGGAAAGATTCTACCATATCACATATGAGCATTTTGCTTTGCTTGCATTTTCTGAGAAAAAAAAACTGTTCAATATTTTGCCAAAATAACTGCACAGACTGGCAATATTGGCCACTTGCTACTCATTCAGAAAAGTCATTTTTTCCATTTTGGAAATGACCAGGCATTAAAAATTTGTTACCTAAACATAACCTGTAGACCAAATCTAAAATTAGGAAAAAAAACATATTTACCTGATCTGTCACTGCATACAGGAGAGCAAGGATGCATGGTAGACAACAGCAAACAGCAATACCAATAAGGCATGCAACAGCAACACAGATTAGTACAATCACAACGTCGAAAGAAAGAAATGCAATAGAGACCCTGCATAACACAACATACATGATGATTACAAAATGGGGCAAGGCAGAATAGTGCAAAGAGAGGTGCATGATGATTACATCCATGAAAGCATTAACTATCCTTATATTTCAACCGATAAATATTGTTACAAAATTCCAACTAACCAGTAAAGCTGAGGTGCATCCGTTGTCAAACTCTGGCCACCAAGAGTTACCCAGTAGACCCCAACAGTCCACCATATAAATGAAAGCATGGTATTTGCCGACTCTATGTATTTTATGACGCTGACAAAACAACGAATAATAAGTTTACGCACTTGCATAAGGTAAAAAAATAACAGTTCTACATTCAACCTAGAATGCTAAATACAGCAGAACATAAACTACTTTCATTATGAACAGAATTTAGTGATGTGGTTATAATGGAAGAAGTAGAACGGATAGTAGAGAATGAAAATGCACCAAGACATGAAACAATGTATATATAATTGAATGATTTAAATCTTCTTAGTTTCCATTTCTTCCCTCTATACAGCTTTCATTCATTGTCACTCTAACCGTGCATAGTCCAGAATGATCCTTCTTACACATTCAGATGGCGAAAACCACACACTCATGAAATAACGTGTATAGTGTGCTGTCCTTCAAAGCATTATTTCAAACCACAAATTTCTCATTAAATTCATCACGAGTTTGCAGAGAGAAACAGGACATCTACTGTTGCCTTTTCACAATTTAAAGGTCTATCTGTTCCACGGCTAGTAATAAATATATTCTATTTATTTTCGATTTTCTTCTATTTTCAGAAGTTGACACAGAAAATCATCTACTTGAGAAAAGTATATATAATTCATAAATAAGAAACAAAGATCAAAATTGAACAAATTTATGTCATGTTTCTTTCTATAAAAAAATATGAAATAATTTAATTAAAATCCAATCGAACTTACAATTTAGTTTGATGAATCTCTGCTAAATATAGATTGTGTATTTTATATTTAAAAGTTACAATACAACAATAACATAAACAAACAAACAAAAAATAGTCAGGAAAAACCTTAATTGACTACTATAATACACAACTTTTAACATGATATTATACATTTGTAATTAAACTATACTTATTAGCAGCTAATATTTTTGCATATACAAGTTATATAGTATGGTGTATAAACATTTTGTAATAATGTACTCTGTAGAACTAAAATTATTTGTTTAATTAAAAACATGAAGTTTTTGAATAATCCTGAGTATTAAATGATCATAATTGGTACCTGTTTTCATCATATTGAAGAGTGGGTTCGTAAGCATAAAATTCTTGCTCACTTTCAGAAGTGAAGCTCCATTGAACATGGTTTGGCACATTGGAACGGAAATGGGCCCCACTCATCGTTCTCCTTCGGAACTCAACGAGGACGCAGAGAGAGTGAACCACGCCCTGCACCAAATACCCCACAATCCACGTCCTCAGCGGCACGCTCGGCTCCTCCGCCGCGCCAAACCACAGCACCGACGCGCCGATCACCAGAAACGCCGCGTTCCACAGCACGTCTACCGCCACCACCGGCCGCGAGTACGCCCATTCGCTCTGCCGCTCCTCCACCTCCGCCGCCGCCGCCTCCCGCACGCGCACCGAAGCCTCTCCCAGCATGAGGCGCCGCCCGCTCGCCCGCCGGAAGAACCTGGCCGCCGTCCGCAGCGGCGCGCGGCGGGTGACGCGGCGGCTGTGTGGGAGGAACGGCACGGGGTCCACCGGTACAGGGGAAGGTGGAGAAGAGTTTTGCATTTGGTTTGTGAGATTTTGTTTTGATTTGTTGAATTGAATCTGAGAAGGATCTTTTGAACTGTTCACTGTGAAAGTTTGGAATCAGAAGAAAAAAAAAACAAGATGGGTTTGATTTGGTGTCTGAATTGAATTTGACTTTTCTCTCTCTCTTTCTCTCTCTCTCTTTCTTTCTAGCTTGAATTATTACAAGTTTAATCTTGTTTTAGTTTACTTTTACTTTATATTGATTATTTATTATAACTAATATTTAATATATCCTTTCATTTCAATAATTTTTGACATCAAACTCTAACTTTAATTAAAAATATTTATGAAACAGTATTCAAGTGCAAAATATTGTCATTAATTCTTGGATGAGAACAACATCAAAACAAGTTATTTGGTTTTAGTTTTAAATTAATTATTTATGATCCCTTTTAAATTATTAATATTGTTACTTAATTTATATTACTTTTGAAGTTTAGATTAAATACAGGATTTTGTCTTATTTTAGGCTGGTTTCACGGCTCAACACGTTTTTTCAAATCATGTTACAATCTGTGTTCAAAATGAAAAAATTTATAAGACACACTTCAATAATATTTTTATTTATATTCTTTTTTTAAATCTTAAAAAACAGTTTTTTTCATTATTTTTTATTCAAAGTCTTATTTTGCCAATGTTTTATAAAACTAAAGTCTTATAATAGTGGATTTTGACCTTTATATGGGACATTTCAATTGTGGAAAATTATAATTAGAATAATAAATTTTAGACTTATAAGACATTTTAATTGAAATGTGACTTTCAAAATTATTTAAGAAATTTTAAAAGGTAAAAAAATTAAAGAAAAATGAATTATGGTGTGAGTTTTATAAAACTCTTATATTAAAATAAAAATTTATAAAATATTAAAATATATTGTCACATATTGAAATTATGTAAAGTAAAATGAATTTCACAAATGATTATATGAAAGATGTTTAAGATGTTAAAATAATTATCTCATTATTTTTTGAGAAATTATAATTATTTACTTTTGCATCACGTCTTAGTAAAGTTCTATTTTTTTATATTTCAAAAATAAGTTATCTTACAACATTTTTATTAACCTTTTTATTCTGTTTTCTGGTAAATATAAAAGAATATTTTATGTTTTTAATACATTAAATATTATTGTTTTAATTTATAAAATAAAAAAAAATTATATAAAAAAATCATCAGAGAAACATTTAATCTTTCTAATGATGTTTTTTAGTTTTATATTTTTTATAATGACTAGTTTTGTCCCTACATCCAGTCAAAAAGATTTATAAAATACAATGAAATTCACTGCCTATAGAAAGTATGGAAAAATTATTTTAAAACTATAAACGATAAATTAAAACTTGACCATTATTAAACAAATAAAACCCATTTTAGACAATAAATTTAAAAAACTAACATAAGGTTCAATAAAAAAAAAATTTGGACGTTTGAGTCCAAATTTTATTTTTATATTTTTAATAAAACATAAACTGAAAAGAAAAGAAAAATAGGTTTGGGATTTTATGTATTTACGGGAAAAAAAGGTGTATAAATGCAACACTATAAGTTGATTGAGAAAGTGGTTTATGCTTCGTGATTAGGAGTGTGACATTTTTTAGATTTATTAATTTTGACATTTGTTTTTTTTTTCAATTTCTAGTATCTTATTATAAAATTATTTTTTAATTTATTTTTAATTTTTTAATTTATTTTTGGCAATAATTTTAAATAAAATTTGAGAAATAATTTATACAATATTGTTTATATTAAAATGCAATAATATTAAAATTTTAAAATATACTTTTAATAAATTTATTGAATGTAAACAATGGAGATAAAAAACATTGAACAAATGAGTTTCAAAATTTATTATAAGCATATGAATTGAGAAATAGGAAATTGTGATAAGTCACACAACTAACACTAAAATCACTATAACAAGAGATCATTTTTCACAAGTTGTTGAATCCATGAATAAAAATCATGACTCGACTTTCTCTTCACATGAAGATACTTTTCGTCAGACAAATATTATTAAAAATTTGACAAAAAAAATAGGGGTGGGATAAAACAAAAGGAGAATTATAAAGTAATTCACTCAGCATTCTTTCATAAATCCTAAACAATGCATTCGAAAAAAGTTGTTAGTGTCAAATCAACATTTTCCTCGGTTAGGGTTTTATTCATCAAAGAACACTATCACTTAAACACCAAAGTCACTTTGCTTTAAATCAACATAAAATCAGAAAAAATGAATTAAATCAAAGAAAAATAAATAGAAAGGAAAGTAGAGGATCGATGAGTGGGATGAGGAATATCTAAAAAAAGGTGTCGGTTTCATAAGAGTAAGAAAAAGAAGACTAGTGTTTTCAAATTTCTTAACCTTTCAATTATAGTGGTGATCATAATAAATTTTTTAAAAAAAATTGTTTTATGATGACTTTTAATCTTTAATATTGTTTATATTATTACGAGTTAATCTTGAACTACCCAAAAAGCTTAGCAAGAACTTTTCATAAGATATATAAAAAAATCTAAAATAAATGTAATCCCAAAGATAAAAAAAAACTACAGTGATGATTTTAAATGATATAAATATTCAATGCCTTTTTTATGAGCATAATTATTTTTTTAGAGTAAAATACTTTTTAACCAATTTTGATTTCTCAAATTTTGAAATGCATGAGTAATCAGATTTTAAATGGTTTAATCAACACTTTATAAAAGGACAAATATTGGTCTTAGGTTTTTGGACAGCACTTAGGAGGGGAGCACTTATCCATTTCAAAATTAAAGGAATAAAAATTACAAAAATATAGGAATGAAAATTGGATGATTTTTTTTAAGAGCTAATTATAAACTTCAAATATTAAAAAAAAAATACATATTTTACCTATGTCTAAAATAAATCACGTGATTCACATTCACGTATCTATGCATGCACGAAAATAAATAAAACACTGAGTCCCATTTTGTAAAATCTTAAGAGATATTGAAAAGGAAGACTTAAAGATATCTTCTTTTGTTTCTGCTAATCTCTAGCTGTTGAAGGAAACTCTGATGAAAGAAGGGTGCAACAAGTGGTTATGCGCAAGTTGGACTCAAAAGTTGTGGCCTTTTCTCACAACCCATGTCACCCATTTAAGCTTATGTCGTTTATTCGTTCTATCCACGCCAGCATTGCCGATTCCTATCAATCTATACTTCATTCTAATCAGCTCCTCAATGGGTTGTCAAAATCTGGTCGAATTGACGATGCCCGAAAAGTGTTTGATAAAATGACTAAAAGGGATGAGTATTCCTGGAACACCATGATATCTGGTTATGTTAATGTGGGAAGATTAGTTGAAGCAAGAGAGCTTTTCAATGGGTTTTCAAGTAGAAGTTCTATCACTTGGTCCTCCCTCATATCGGGGTATTGTAGATTTGGTAGTGAAGCTGAGGCTTTTGGTTTGTTTAGTTCGATGAGGTTGGAGGGTCAGAAACCAAGTCAGTACACTTTAGGGAGTATCCTGAGGGTGTGTTCTGCATTGCGTTTGATCCAAAATGGAAAAATGATTCATGGGTATGTGGTGAAGAATGGATTTGAATCCAATGTGTATGTTGTCACAGGCCTTGTTGACATGTATGCAAAGTGCAGTCATGTTTCTGAAGCTGAGATTCTCTTCAAGGGTTTGGCCTTTGACAAGGGAAATCATGTCCTGTGGACGGCCATGGTTACTGGTTATGCTCAAAACGGCGATGGCCTTAAGGCAATTGAGTTTTTTCGTTACATGCATGCAGAAGGGGTCGAGTCCAATCAGTTTACATTTCCTAGCATATTGACAGCATGTTCTGCAGTTTCAGCTCACTGTTTTGGAGAACAGGTGCATGGTTGTATTGTGCGGTATGGTTTTGGATGCAACGTATATGTTCAAAGTGCATTAGTTGATATGTATGCAAAATGTGGAGATTTAAGTAGTGCAAAAAGGGTATTAGAAAATATGAATGATGATGATATTGTTTCATGGAACTCTATGATAGTTGGGTGTGTAAGACATGGGTTTGAAGAGGAAGCTCTTCTCTTGTTTAAAAAAATGCATGCAAGAAATATGAAGATCGATGATTATACATTTCCATCTGTTCTGAATTGTTGCATATTAGGTAGTATTGATGCAAAATCTGTTCACTGTTTGGTTATCAAAACTGGATTTGAGAACTATAAGCTTGTTAGCAATGCTATTGTTGATATGTATGCCAAAACTGGGGAGTTGAATTGTGCTTATGCTGTGTTTGAAAAGATGCTTGAGAAAGATGTCATCTCATGGACCTCCCTCGTCACAGGTTATGCACAAAATGGCTCCCATGAGGAATCCCTGAAGATTTTTCGTGACATGAGAATTGCTGGGGTAAATCCAGATCAATTTATTGTTGCAAGCATTTTGAGTGCCTGTGCAGAACTGACTCTTCTAGAATTTGGCAAACAAGTGCATTCGGACTTTATTAAGTCAGGTCTAAGATCATCACTATCAGTGGATAATTCTCTTGTAACCATGTATGCAAAATGTGGCAGCCTGGATGATGCTGATGCAATTTTTCTTTCAATGCATGTACGGGATGTAATTACTTGGACTGCTCTTATTGTTGGTTACGCAAAGAACGGTAAAGGAAGACATTCCTTAAGATTCTATGATGCTATGGTTTCAAGTGGCACGAAACCAGATTTTATCACATTTATAGGATTATTGTTTGCTTGTAGTCATGCTGGTCTTGTGGATGAAGGACGCACATATTTTCAGCAAATGAAAAAGATTTATGGAATAGAACCCGGCCCTGAACATTATGCCTGCATGATTGATCTTTTTGGACGCTCAGGAAAGCTCGGTGAGGCCAAAGAAATACTAAATCAAATGGATGTGAAACCTGATGCCACTGTATGGAAGGCACTCCTTGCCGCATGTAGAGTGCATGGTAACTTAGAATTGGGAGAGAGGGCAGCTACAAATCTTTTTGAGTTGGAACCCATGAATGCTATGCCTTATGTTATGTTGTCTAACATGTATTCTGCAGCTCGTAAATGGGATGATGCTGCGAAAATACGAAGGTTGATGAAGTCAAAAGGAATAGTGAAGGAGACTGGATGCAGTTGGATAGAGATGAACAGCATAGTGCATATATTCAGTTCTGAAGATAGAGGACATCCAAGGGAAGCTGAGATTTATTCTAAGATTGATGAAATTATAATAAGAATTAAGGAAGCTGGTTATGTTCCAGATATGAATTTTTCTTTGCATGACATGGATAGGGAGGGAATGGAGGTTGGTCTTGCTTACCACAGTGAAAAATTGGCTGTTGCTTTTGGATTACTTGCTTCTCCACCAGGTGCACCAATTCGGATATTTAAGAATCTCAGAGTTTGTGGAGATTGTCATTCCGCTATGAAATATGTATCCGGAATTTTCGCTCGTCATATCATACTGAGAGATTCCAATTGTTTTCATCATTTTAGAGAAGGAAAATGTTCATGTGGGGATTACTGGTAGGATTTCATTTTAATCTTAATACAAGTACTTAACTTTAAAGATGAATTGATACTTGACGACAGTTTCAAGCTTATGGGGCATTGTTACACAAAACTTCCTCTCTGTGGTACTATCATCAAGGGTAAACTCATTCTTTATTTCGATGTTTGAAGTGAGAACATATACATGAAGAAATAAACCTTGTTCTAGTATATTAAGAACTTAATGCATATACACATTTCTCCCTAAATTCATCTCTCTGTATCTTCCAACACTGATAGTTTGTTTCTTTAAATATTTCATGTGAGGAATCAAGCAAATAATTGAGACAGATTGACACATTGTTAAAATTAATTTGTTTTTACCTGTTTGTGGTCTGCTACCTAGTACCTACACCTAAACCAGATCAATCGGCAGAAAACATCCTAGATACCAAAAATTATTGTGTCCACTCCCCTAATAGAAAATGTTAATCCTCACTGCCTAAAGGAAAGAAAACTGTCCTTCTATATAGATACTTCGTGTGAGTAGCATACTTCAATTTGAAAGAACCTTTTTACAACTTGCGAAGTCCATTTTTTAAGCTTGTTTAAATAAAGCTTTTAAGATTGTTCATAAAAATATTTTGTAACTTGTATTAAAATAGTTTAACAGTTTTTAACCCAAAGAGAACCTTAGTCATTGTGTATCAAATATCTTAATACCATTTTATCTAATGGAAACGGTGGCAAAGGACATGCAAATCATGAAATTCTAGAATCAGTCCAAAATTTATCCTTTAAAAGTTACTAGAAATCCACTAAGAATGTGTTAGGAAAAGAATGCTTAGCAGTTAGTAGAACCAAACATCACATACAGAATAAAAGGAGGACTTTTTATGTTATTACAAGGAAACAAATAGAACATAAATAGGGGCCGAAAAAAAAAAAAAAGATGCCTACTCATCTGATAATTCCACATAGTCCACTTTAAGAACAAGCAACTTGAACTATATGAAACATGAGCAAAGAATAGTAAGAACTGATTATCTTTTACAGCTGGTGCATTACATCAATCAATCATAAACTACTTAAAAAATGGTTGCAACCCTATCACCAGGCAGTTCTACTTCATTCATGGGATTGTCAGCTGCCAGTCCTTGACAAAGAGGTTGCATGGTTTTAAGGTTCCTATGAGCTGAATAGTCATGATTGTGCAGGATGGACAGCAGAGACCTAGACTGTTAGGGAAAGTAGCATTGCTGGTGTGGTTATCTATTCATCCAAAATCCCATTTACAATGCTGAATAATGAATTCAACTTCTTGCATGTTCAGGAATGAGACGTCGACGCAACTCATCCGGTGTGCCTGCTAGTTCTGCATTGTTTTTCAATGTAAGTAATGGAAAACAAAATATTTAACCAAACACACTTAGATTATACCGCCATACCTTGTGCAGAGAAATCAAACAACGGAGGCAGTGGTCGCCCATTTGGCAAGCATGCATTTGGGTCTCGCAGATCATCAAAGAAAGGGTGTGCACAAGCCTCCAACTGTAACAGAATATTATCATGATCACAACAGAATAAACATACACAACTGAATATCTTCCTAGCTTTTATAATATCAAACTGTGTACGGGCATTGATGAAGTTAAGTATGAATATTTGAACAAATTAACCATCACGTGTAACGTAGTTGATCTTCATATATTATAAATAAATATACAATTAAGCTACAAAGGTAGCATTTCTAAAAGCTAATTAAGTTCTTACAGCAGTGCAACGTAGATTTGGTGAATACTGAAGCATTCTTGACACTAGATCCACTGCTTCTGTTGGCATCTTCTTCTGGAAAACCTATATAAAAAGTCAAATCAGATCTCTGATTGCAAGCATTTATCAAGTAATTACGAATTGCATACTCCAGGGGCAAGTGGGGGCACAAAGAAGTAAAGAACTGCTAAGCTAACCTTGTGCCACGGGTGTGCTTTTATCTGAGGAAACTTAAACTCAGTGTAATTTGGATTCATGCACTTTATTTCTTCTCTGGTAGGTGTTCCCAAAATCTACAGTACACAGAATTACACTCAGATTGAAGAACCAAAGGCAAAAGGATGCAACGCTCAAGAAAAAAACATATTCAAGCAAAAGGATAATGAACATGAGAACTTTTACCTTAATGATCTCAACCAACTGATCAACCCCACTCTCTCCAGGGAACATTGGCTGCAAAGCAAAATACAATCACAGATAAGCAACACTCTGAAAGCGTGTCATTTATTCAATACTAGTGCTTGCTGGTATTGAGAAACACATTGGACAACTGGTAATAAGTTCATTGTATGTTGCTTCTTGCAGTATTTGAGTACCAAAGAAAAAACCAAGAGAACGTTTTCACATAAACAAGTATCCATCAAAATATAACAGCAGTATTAAATTGCAAATATCACCCAAAGAATTCTCACGGAGTGAACTTCATGGAAATGTAATTTTTACAAAACAAATTGAAATTTCCTCTCCATATAAGATGGAACGAGAATTAATATAAATTCTCACATGTCCTAGAAGAAGCTCAGCCATAACACAGCCAGCAGACCAGATATCAATAGCAGTTGTGTATTCTGTTGCACCAAATATAAGCTCTGGAGCTCTGTAATACCGCGAGCATATGTATGATATGTTGGGTTCACCAGGCACCTAAAGCACGATAATATCACAAGCTCAGGCACAAACTATTGCATGACTTTCAAGTTGATAAGGAAAAACAAAAGAAACATACCAACATCTTTGCACTCCCAAAATCACATATCTTTAACTGATGAGTCTGGGTATTAACCTGTGGCATGCAATCACGTGTCAGTTTAATACACTATGACATTCTAAAGAAGAAATCCAAGCACTGTAAAGTGTCAAAATCATTATCATAAAACCATTATTAAAATCTACAAAGGGAAGATCAAGTCAGTCATCCCATGAGACAACAAATTAAACAGCATGAGACACAGTTTACTCAGATCCTAGCTATTCTTCCAAGCAATGACATAGAAGATCTATAATTTACAAACGTCTGCCCCAGGAAAAATTTAAATGAAGTTTAGCATGCAAATTTTTTATCAACTGATTCAATTAATGGTATTAAGCATGATAATTGTAATGATTTTTTCTCGTGCTTGCAATAAATACATAGAATACAGTTAACAAACAAGCTATTTTAAGGTAAAAAAAAGTTCTTACCAATAGATTCTGGGGTTTGATGTCACGATGACAGACTCCAATCACGTGATGCAAATAATTTAAACCCCGACATATCTACAAGAGTTTTAGCAATGATCATTCAATAACAGCACAAAAGTAATAAGCTCAGAGCAAATAACTGAATAGTATAAGTACGATCAAAGAACATTCATAACCAAAATTTAATGAAAAAGGTCAATTAATAAATTCACAATTACCTGATACAGATACAGTTGCACATAAAGGATAGGCATATGTTGGTGCATTCTGACATAGTGCTTGGAAACTCTGTAGACAGTTTCAGGCACATACTCCAAAACTAGGTTAAGGTACAACTCGTCTTTCTCGGCCGCTGAATAGAAGCAGTGCTTTAGTCCGAGAACATTAGAATGGTCAAGTATACGCATAACCTGTAGTTCCCTATTCTTGTATCTCTTGTCTTGCAACACCTTTTTTATGGCAACTGCTTCACCAGTTTCAATGCACTTGGCCTAAAGCACATTCAAGGCAAAGTGGATAAGGAAAAAGGTAACTTGACAAACACAAATAAAGAAATATTGCAAATCAAATATATACCTGATAAACAACACCAAAAGAACCAGTGCCAACAATGCGTTCTGCCAAGTATGAGATTGTCTGAACCAGGCAAAAACAAAGTTAACCAATGCAAAAGTATTTCATAGCAAGCCATTAACACAAGTAATTATATATTTGTGACAGCAAAGTAAGATTAGTATTCTACCTAAACCAAATATGTCATAGTTACAAAGTTACAATCTTTTGTCCCATAGTAAATATAAAGCACTTTAGGGTAACAGTTACAAACATGGTAGGAAAGTTTGTTCACAATACCAACAAGTGAAATTTTTCAATAAACAATCTAGTTTTCAATATTCTTTCACCGTATACCACTTTTAATAACATATAACAGGTAGGGTAATACATAAATAATAAATTTAAGAAAAGGGATTCTAAGAATCTAGCTCCATCAAATAACATTTACAAATGGGGTAGTAAAAGATCAAGTGAGAAACTCATGGAAACAATACCCGCTTTGGTTGTCCATCTCGACCACCAATAGAAGTCGTAATTATTTGGCCTGTTTCTGTTCCACAACCACTAACAAGAGTTGCTTCCATATCCTGCACAAGCAAATCATTTATCAAACTCAACGATTGCATTTAAAAAAAAAAATGAAACAGATTTACAAAATCTAACTAGTGTAACAACTTTGCAATGAATACAAAACATTCATAAATGATTTTACCTTTAGGGAACTATGACAGTGATGACTAACAAACATCAAAAGTGAGAAAACAAGAAAAAATGAAGAACAATAAGTACCTTCTCATTGTTGTTTTTTCCTTTGTCGTCTGCAATTTTCATTTCATTTAATTCCTTTGGAAGTTGATCATAACTTGACTTGTCAGATCTGGTTGTAGCAACATTGGAATTACCACTTTCTGTCGATGCATCTCCATACTGCTCCTCTTCCTTTCCGCATTTCTCATTGGAATATGTTTCCTCATTGACCTTTTCTTCTGTTCCTTGATCAAACTTAGGTCTTTTTGTGGTAAAATCACCTCCCTGAAAAGAAATGGCTTGGAGTTAACTAAACATATTAGGGACATATCATGAGCTTTTACCAGCCATGAAAAATGGGAAAACCAAATTGAACTCCAAGGTAAACAACATTTCCCAACATGCCATGTAGTTAGGTTTATCATAGTTCTCGCCAAAATCAAATTAAGAGTACCATGACAATGGCCAACAATCTAACAAACCAACAAAAAACAAATACAATCATGGAAAGCTTGGGCCTTCATTAGCTTGACAATTGATCGAATCCAAGACACAAATATATAAACAAAACAACAAAGGACACACAAAAGGTTAGATCATAAACCGTCTTAAACCAAATAAAGCTATATCTCAACATCAATATAAAAATATATATATTAAAATCACAACCACCTAGACAAGGAAATCACTCACATCTGTAATAAACCACATCAGGGTGCTAAATCAAATTCATAGCCATATTATGAAAAAATAAAGAAAAAAATGTTATCCACAACAAGGATAGTTCCAGACAATCCAAATCAACGAACATGTTCATTTCTTGCTTCTTGATCAAAATTTAGTTTTTCAATTTTGCAAACAACAACCTAATGGAAAAGGAACTTCCTCCAAAAAAAAATACAAAAAATTAAAGCTTTTTGATATGGGAATAAAATTTACAAAAGGATGTGAAACTTACAGGATCTGATGAAACGGAAGTCCTCCCAGAAGCAATGCTTTTCAACCTTCGCATCATATTCATAGTAATAGATTCTTCCAACCCCAACAACCCAACTCAATCTACAACCTAAGCACCCTCAAATCCCACCAATTTTTGTTTTTTTGGCAAAAAAAATAAAGAAAAACGCAGAGAAAGAGAGAGAACCCTTCTCTCTCTTCTCCTACAAGAGCTTCCTGCAAATACAAATGATCAAGAAAATGGAAGCGAAAATGGAGCCCAACAACACAGATCTTATGAACCCACTGTCTCAAAATTGGGTGCCAGGTGGAATTTTTCGTTTTTTTTAACAATTAATTATTCAATTTCTCAATTTTCTATGGTCAAACTTCCATCAATTCCAATCATTCCAGCTTCAAAGTCTGTACCTCAGTCAAACATGAAATTTGGACCGTGGATCAGTCGTTGATGCAGATTGGACCGTTTCGATCTTCTAGTTTTGACACAAAAGTTGGTGTTGGTACTTGCAATTACAAATCAGCCCTTGATTTTGGATTTAATAACAGAAAACGGATGCTCAACAGTTATGAGGTATAAACGGAATATTCGGAGGAATTAACGTGTTTCTACTGTGAATGCCACATTTTAGGACAATACAGGACAAAGTTTGAAAAACTACCAATTTTAGTTGACAATTGTTTTTTTATTAATTTTAGTTTGAATTTGATTTTTTTAACAGTATTGTAAGCATCAATTAGGAATGCAAGTTACATAATTTTTATGAATTATTTCCATGTGAATGATATGCCATTTTGCTATGTAAAAACAACAATGGTATTTTTTTAATTAATGAACAAATAACATATGAATCCTAACACGTTTTGTTATATTTCTTTGTCTAGCAAGTGATTTACGGGCATACTAATTATTTTTAAAGAAGGTGCACATTAGTATTTTTATATAGAAACAAGATTAATTATATATAACATATTCTCTTACATGTTTTTGTGTGTTATTTAATTATTTATAGAACAGTAAGAATTAAATAATGGAATAGAATAATCTGGCACTCACAAGCGACATTTATTTAACTTAAAAACATGAAAAAAAAAAGTATTATAATATTCATTAGGTTCTAAAATATATGGAGATATCAATAATTTTCCTTTACAAAACAAATATTACAAAAAAATTGTTTTGTATTTTGAAAAAATAACAAATTATAATTTATTTTAAAAGATGAGAAGTGATTTTAATTCATGAAAAATGTAAAAAGAGGTATTATCTTGTTAATAAGAAATGGATAAAAGTATAGTTGAAAGGAAATATTTTGCTAAAAGTTATCCATTAAAATTTTATCCAAGATTAAGTATTGACTTTATTAATGAATATTAATATTTCAAGAAAAATCGTATCAATACACCAGTTTAATCAAATGTTTAAGAGAAAAACATTTTTAAAAGAAAAACTGCAGATTTTAATCACTTGGAAAAATTAAAAAAAAATACATTTAACAATGTTTATATTAATACGCTCCACAATTCAAGGCTTAAAACTTTTGTGAAGAATTTCAAGATGATACAAAAATATTGAAGGTAATTAAGTACATTTTTTAGTAGTCTCTGTACTTTTTATCACATATTCTTTAATTTTATTTATTTAGATGACTCACACCTTTTATGTTAAGAAAAAGAAAAATACAAACTATTTTCTATATATTTATAAGAATAATAAAAAAAATAGTTATGCTAGGTCAATGTCATTTTAATATAAAAATGGAACCTATAAAAGAATTGATTAAAGATTTAATGATTTACTAACCTCCATGATGAGTTTTTTTAGTAATTTTTCTCAACATTAATTTTAGGTTTATTTAGTTCATATATTACATTATTTTAGTAGTTTTCCTATTGACGCGGTATACTTTTCAAACTTATGCTCTAAGTATCTCAATATAATTTTCAATAAATATGTTTTGAAAATAATGAAAGAATTAAATAGTACAAGTATATGTTAAAGTTGAAGTACTTACCTTATAAATCTCAGATAAAGTTTCTTATATGTAATTTTTGTCTTTATTAATTTTACATTTAAAATATTATTTGTAGTCTCTTATTGTCACATATAACTTATATCCTTTTCATCTATGGATGAAAATTACTTTAATTAATTAAACACATTTTAATACTTTTCTATTTACATATTTATATTTATTCATCATTAAAGAATGTCATTTGATGTTCTAATAAAAAGGTCTTTAGATTTTTTTTATATAAAATAACTCATCAAATTATATTTAGATGTCATGTTAAAATATATAAGATTATATAAGATTGTCTATTTTCAACCAAATTGACATGTATTGTGTTTTTACTTAAAATAAACATGTTATATTATTATTTTGCAACTTATTATTTGTTGAAATAACTATAATGAATTGTCTAATTTTTAATATTCTTTTGTTTTTTTTAATGATTCAGTTTCTCATAAGATACCTATCTTTATTATTTTGGTAAATCTTTGTACATAACATTATTTTAACACAAGTTTATAATTTTTGAAGTTTTCTCTTATAAAGTATCATATCCATTATTTTTATTATGAATAAATGCAATAATACTTATATAAATATTCTATATGAGACAACGTATCAAAAAGAAATAATATATATATATATATATATATATATATATATATATATATATATATATATAT
>Ga0209700_104022_pt1 | contig 27201 bp, 19 predicted proteins | sample SiratroredBW_FD_187528 | JGI IMG/M metagenome (GOLD analysis project Ga0209700, IMG submission 187528) | Root nodule microbial communities of legume samples collected from California, USA - Siratro red BW (SPAdes) (version 2) | ecosystem: Host-associated > Plants > Roots > Nodule | place: USA... | reverse complement strand
GGATGTTAGGTAGTCAGGCAGTTGAATTGGATGACTGTCAAAGAGAAAATATTTTTCATGCAAGATGCCTAATACAAGGAAAGTTGTGCTCTTTGATTATTGATGGTGGGAGCTGCACTAATGTAGCTAGTTCAAGGTTGGTTTCAAAAATGAATTTGGAGACTAAACCACACCCACGACCGTACAAACTTCAGTGGCTTAGTGAAGATGGTGAGATGACTGTAAACAGGCAAGTTGAAGTGAAATTTTCCATAGGGAAATATGAAGATTCTATTTTATGTGATGTAGTGCCTATGGAGGCTTGTCATTTGCTTCTTGGGAGACCTTGGCAGTATGATAGGAGAGTCATGCATGATGGTTTCACTAATAAGTTTACTTTTGTTCATGATGATCGCAAGACTGTTCTTGCACCATTGACTCCAAGAGAAGTTAGTGAGGAACAATTAAAAAGGAGAAAGAAAAGAAAAGAAGAGAAAAAGAGAAACAAGAGAGAAAAGAAAAACAGAATGAAAAGAAAATAGAAAAAGAGGGTCAGAAAGAGAAAGAAAGAAAAAATTCAAATTTGTTTATAAAAGAAAAGGAAGTGAAAAGGGCTATGCAACTGAAAAAGCCATTGCTTTTACTTTTGAGTAAAGAGTGCAATTCAAATAGCACATGTTCTACTAACTCTCTTCCAAGAGAAATTTCTTCTTTGATACAGGAATTTGAAGATATTTTTCCCAAAGAAGTGCCTACTGGTCTACCCACTCTTAGGGGCATTGAGCATCAAATTGATCTCGTTCTAGGAGCTTCATTGCCTAATAGACCAGCCTATCGGACCAATCCCCAAGAAACCAAGGAGATTCAAGAGCAAGTTGAAGATTTGATGCAAAAGGGGTGGGTTAAAGAAAGCTTGAGTCCATGTACAGTTCCAGTGATTCTAGTCCCTAAGAAAGATGGAACTTGGAGGATGTGCACAGATTGTAGAGCCATCAATAACATCACGGTAAAGTATAGACATCCCATCCCTAGGCTAGATGATTTGTTGGATGAATTATATGGTGCTTGTGTCTTCTCTAAAATTGACTTGAAAAGTGGATATCATCAAATTAGAATTAGAGAAGGAGGTGAGTGGAAAACAGCCTTTAAAACTAAATATGGGTTGTATGAATGGTTGGTTATGCCCTTTGGGTTAACCAATGCTCCTAGTACCTTCATGAGATTAATGAATCATGTGTTAAGAAAGTTTCTAGGAAAGTTTGTTGTGGTCTATTTTGATGATATTCTTATTCATAGCAAATCTTATGATGATCATGTTGTACATTTGAGGTGTGTTCTAGAGGCACTTAGGATGGAGAAATTGTATGCTAACATGGAAAAATGTGTGTTTTGTATGGATCATGTTGTTTTTCTTGGTTTTGTTGTTAGCTCACAAGGAGTGCAGGTTGATTCAGAGAAGGTAAAAGCAATTCAAGATTGGCCGACTCCCAAAAATATAAGTGAGGTAAGGAGTTTCCATGGCTTAGCAAGTTTCTATAGGAGGTTTGTGAAAGATTTTAGCACTTTGGCTGCACCTCTTAATGAAATAGTAAAAAACAATGTTGCATTTAAATGGGGAGAGAAACAAGAGAAGGCCTTTGCTACCCTTAAGCATGAGTTAACTAATGCCCCATTCTTGCATTGCCAAATTTTGCAAAATCTTTTGAGATTGAATGTGATGCGTCTAATGTGGGTATTGGTGCTGTTTTGATGCAAGAGGGTCATCCAATTGCTTATTTTAGTGAGAAGTTAAATGGGGCTGCCCTAAATTATCCCACTTATGATAAGGAATTGTATGCATTAGTAAGATCTTTAAAAACTTGGCAGCATTATCTCTTACCAAAGGAATTTGTTATCCACAGTGATCATGAGTCCTTAAAGTACTTAAAGGGCTAAGGAAAGTTAAATAAAAGGCATGCAAAATGGGTAGAGTTTTTTAGAACAGTTTTCTTATGTCATAAAACATAAAAATGGAAAAGGGAACATTGTTGCTGATGCATTGTCTAGAAGATATGCATTACTGTCTACCCTTGAAACTAAAATTTTTGGACTTGAACCTTTGAAAGAAATGTATTTGCAGGATTCTGAATTTTCTGAAATATTTGCTAACTGTGAAAAGGTGTCTCAAAATGGATACTTCAGGCATAATGGTTACTTATTCAAAGAGAAAAGATTGTGTGTGCCTAAGTGTTCCATAAGGGATTTGTTAGTGAAAGAAGTGCATGCAGGTGGTTTGATGGGACATTTTGGGATCCAAAAGACTTTTGAAACATTGCACGAGCATTTTTACTGGTCCCAAATGAAACATGATGTGCAAAAATTTTGTCAACAATGCATTATTTGTAAAAAGGCAAAATCAAAAGTGATGCCACATGGTTTATATACTCCTCTACCTGTGCCAGATTGTCCTTGGATTGATATATCTATGGACTTTGTTTTGGGTTTGCCGAGAACAAAGAATGGCAAAGATTCTATTTTTGTGGTGGTTAACAGGTTTTCAAAAATGGCACATTTTATACCATGTAAAAAGGTTGATGATGCATGCCATGTAGCTAACTTGTTTTTCAGGGAAGTTGTTCGACTTCATAGACTACCCAGGAGCATTGTAAGTGATAGGGACTCCAAGTTCCTAAGTCATTTTTGGAGAACATTATGGGGTAAGCTGGGTACTAAATTACTTTTCTCTACTACTTGTCATCCACAAACCGATGGACAAACTGAGGTAGTGAATAGTTTTGAAAAAAAATCTTAAATTTTGGGAAGAACATTTGCCCCATGTAGAGTTTGCATATAATAGGGCTAGAGCTAGAGCTAAGAAAGTAGAGTCATTAGGATGTAGATGCCAAGATAATTCAAACTGTACTAATCATTGAAGGCCAATAGTGACTTAGATATATATAAAAATAGTTAAAATAAAATGTTGGTGGTTGGTTTTGATATCAGGACCTTGAGCTTCTTTAGGTCTCAATTAACCACAAAGTCCTTTTTATCTATGCTTGTAATGTTGGCAATTTATTTTTCTTTTATAAGCATTTCAATACTTCAGACCTAATTTGTATAAATCATTTGGGGATTAATGAAAGAGGCAGACTTTTGATGTTATTATTCCTGAGACATGAGAAATCCTCTGTTAGGGTTCTTCGTTGGATCAATTGATCTTATCAAGAATTTTCATTCCAAAATTCTTGTGGCGATCTTCAAGGCTTATCAAACATCATACTGTTTGTGGCGCTTATCCTTTTGTTTCCTTTTATATTCCACTCTAACCCTTGTTTTTTTATCTCTTCCGCAGTGCTAACTTTCCAAAATCTGTCACAATTTTCTTATTCTCATATCTCATGTTTTACTAATCCGTTTCTTATGATTTATATGTCTAAATTGCGATTCAGTGTGTCATCTTTCCTATTGTTTTGGTTTCGTTGCAATCGGAGCATTGTGGGTCCAGATACGTAAAAACCGAAAATCAACGTTTCTGTCTATAAAAAAATCCCAGGGTTACATCATATTGTTCACCACAAAATTTGAAAGTAAGACTAAAAGAAATCTAATCTCTAAATTGGTGGATTTGATACATTCACTTAAATCAACTAAATGTCTCTCCTTTCAACTACAAGAATCCTAATAAATGTTGTAAAATCGAAAAAATTGATTAGGTTATAATAGACAATCTAAGACACCAATGCCATTAAAGAAAGATAATTGGATTTCTCGTGGGCGTATAGTGGATGGGGTGGGTGGAGGTGATCAAAAAGGAGAAATGGTTGTTGTTGTTGTGGTAAAAACAGTCTGGAAATGATCGAAATCTAGAAGTGAAATATAAGACTTGGTGTCTAATGACAGGTGGACAACACGAAATGTTATATCGTAGGGTGGTGGAATTGTAGTAGTTTGAGAAGATAATGTGGTTAATAAATTAGTGAGGGTATAATTGAGGGTGTCATGTTTGGTTTTCAGGGCAATTTGGCAAGTTTCCAGAGCTTGTTGAAAGGTGAGGCAACAACCTTTATGATGTTCTTGAGTAATGTGGACTTGTGTGAAGGTTGACTAATTTTTCTAAAATGATTTATAGGGTTTCATCTAGGTCTGTCTTTGTTTGGTTTGAGAGCCATGGAGGTAGTTTATTGAAAGCACCAATTGATTCAATGCTAAGGAAATAATAAATGAAGTAACTAAGAAAAGAAAGAATTTCAAATTTTTACTTTGTCATTTTTGTGGGCAGATAAATCTTATAAGGACCTTGTATTATTTATAGTCAATTCCTAAAGGACAATTATTTCTTATAAAATAAAATATTCTCAAGTATGATAAAGTGAAAGCTAATCATCTAGATAAAATTTTTAAACTATATCGTCCTTGATATTTTCCTGGAGAGTCTTAATGGTCCTGGCTTGATATCAAAATCAATCCCCTTTTATGAACCATAATTCTTTTAGGGCCTTTTCTTCCAGCACCTCCATAGTTTTCTTTTGCACCCCCACATTTTACGAAAATCCAAAAATACCCTTATGAAAATTAATTTAGGTATTAGGTCAAATTGGAGGTATAGTTTGTGATGTAGGTGGTAGTTTGTGGTGTTTCCCTTCTTCAATGGTTGGTGATGCTGGTGGTTGGTTGTGGTTCGTGGATGGTGCTACTGTTTGGTGGTGGTGGTATTAGGTAGCAGGTAGTATAGTTTCATTTGATGTTAGTTTTCCATTTACTAGTTTCTTCAATTCCAAATTGTTGAATCTAAAGACTTTTTGGATTAGAGAATCTAGAATATAAAAGTGTGACATCGTGTATTTTCGAAATGTACAGTTTGGAACACAAAATTGTATTCCAAAATATGCAATTTGAAATACAAATTTGTATTTCAAAATAAAAATTTGTCTTTCAAATTGCACATTTCAAAATCTATTTTTTATTCTAGACTGTACATTCTAGAATAAAAATTTGTATTTTGAATTCTATATTCTAGAATACAAAATTATATTCTAAATTTTATATTCTAGATTGCACATTCCAGAATATAAAATTGTATTCTAGATTGACCAATTTGGAATACAAAGTTTTTTCATACTTTAATTATTTTTCGTCTAGTTGTAGCACGTTAATTGTTGAATTATAGACGGAATCCCAACTTTGGTGCAAAATACCCAATGAAATAGATACGATCTCAAATATGGAAGAATTAAATTTAAAAAAAGAAAATACAAACACGATTTAGATGTGACTTAATAAGTACAAGAAAGTGTGATTATCCTTTCAAATTGTGGATAAACCTGCTTGCATTAAAGAAGGCTGGGAATTGAAGGTAATATGTGGGAGTGATAATCATGAAATGGCTAAGACATTAGTTGGTCACCCCTATGCTGACAAATTAAAACAAAATGAATATGCGATGGTTCTTGAGATAACCAAAAGTGTAGTCAAACCGACAAATATGTTACTTACTTTGAAAGAGAACATTGAGGAGAATGTGATAATAATAAAGCAAGCGTACAATGTTTAGATGTGCATACAAGAGATTACTGAGAGGATCAAGACTTGAAATGCAACAACTAACGATGTTGTTAGAGCGTAAGAAATATATTCACAACAGTAGGTGTAATGAGTCTTCAAAAGTTGTCACTAATGTTTTTTGGACACACCTTACTTCAACTAAATTGTTGAATGTAGTTAGTATTGTATTGTTGATGGATACCACTTACAAAGCCAATAAATATAGGTTGTCTTTGCTTGAGATAGTAGATGTAACATCTACATGATTAACTTTCTCTGTTGCTTTTGTGTTCTTAACAAGTGAACGAGAGAACAACTTAATTTGAACTCTAGAAAAACTTAGAGGATTGTTTTTTTAGGTTGGATGTGTTCTCTTAATTCATTGTTAGTGATATATATACCTTGCTTTGATAAATGCAATTAATATTGTATTTCTTAAAGCTTACAACCTTTTGTGTTGGTTCTGCATAAATGATAATTTTAAATTAAAATGTAAAATGTTAGTTGATTCTATACAGGTTTGGGAATGCATGGGGAACTATGATTGACTGTGCAGATTGTGATTCATTTAAGGGGTGTCTTAAATGTTTTGAAAGTATCTGTTTGCCATGGCTATTATTTGTTGAATCATGGTCAATCCATATAAGGAAAAAATTGTAAATATAACATCCTGAAAAAAAAAATTGTAAAAAAGCCCAACATAATCAAATTGGGCCTACCCTATTGGCAAATATAGAAGCAATCCTAATACTTCAAAGCCATACTTAAAGATGAATCAAATTATTGAAATCATTTAATACTTTGAGATGAGAAGGAATACTTCCTCATTTAATCACCTCAGTTACCGCATCCACATGACATTGAGATTCCTCCAATTCAATTCTATTTCAATCCAAAAATCCAATTATTATTTATTATTATTTATTATTATTATTATTGTTATTATTATTATTATTACTATTATTATTATAATTATTATTATTATTAATTATTACACTGACATTAATGACATTACAATATCTACTATAAAAAGAATGTAGTTATAAATTTCATATTGTATTTGTTTGTATTTTTTTTTTTGTCTAAAAAAATCTAAATATATATATATATATATAATCAACTTAAAGTTTAGTTTAAAAAGTAATAAAAAATTATTAATAACTAATATCTTCTTTTTAAGTATAAATGTTTCCAATGGCCTAATGGCATACACTTACAGTATATATATTTGGTTTCAGTTGGCTTCTTGAAATTGACTCTGAATTCAAGCTTAGAATGGAGTTGAGTTGTCAATTTCTAAAACTCCTGCTCAGTTGTGCCTTTTTAGAATTGGTCAAATTCCATATAAAACCTCAATTATGGGAAACTTTTATTAATTCTCTTAACTTTGAACCTGCAATTAATGTAGAAGGAGCATTGTATCTCTTGCTGACATGGATTTATGGGAGAATGGGAGAACAAACACATGGTGCATGATTATATATATTATATTCATAATCTTAAAAAGATAAGAACAAAAGGACAAACCATCAATGTCAATAAACCACGTTGCATGATTATATATATTATATACATTATATACATAAACTTAGAAAGATAAGAACAAAAGGACAAACCATAAATGTCAATAAACCACCTTTTTCAATTTGGTGGAGAAATTATTCTCTACCGCGTCACTTAATGTGACATCAAACACCCTCCTAATAAATGCCCTTCCAGCAACTTTGGCTATAAATATGGAAACTACCTTATATAAATATGCCAAGAGATAAGAAAGAACCAAAAAGAATATTTCCCTCACGAAAGCAACAACCTTCTTATCCTTCTCTCAAGTTACGTTCTACAAAAGGTAAGGGGAAAAGAGATATATTGTTTTGCATTCTATTTCTTAAAATATTTTTTACAATGAGGTACCCAAAGCCTCATGTTATAATTTTTTTTTTTAAATTATGTTTCATGTTGATACTAGTTCTCAAGTATGATTTTTGTATGGTATATAATTTTTGTTTCACACTCATGATCATGATGTGGTTTATGGATATGGTTTGCGGCTGGAGGAACTTGCTCCTCAAGGTTTCAAATGAGCAGGAGATTGTGTATTATTAGAGGGAGGTTGATATTAATTACTCATTTACCCTAACTATTCACTGTTGTTTATGTATTCCATTATATATTGAGATTTTATGGAAATAACGTCTAAGTCTTTTGTTTTAAAAAAAAAAAGAAATTTTTATATAAGAACTGTATATCTCACTTTTCTCTCTCTTTGTTAAAATATGAATGTATAATAGAGCAACAGTAATGGATGCACCAAATTCTGCACAATCATTCTTTATAAACATTTCAGATTTCTTTCCTGGGAATGATTGGAGGACAAATGTAACAGAGAATTAAATTAGATTTTGGGGTGTAACAAATGTACCTTTAACACTAGAAGGACATGTACTGGTTACGTTCTACATGCCACCTACGATCTACAATAACCCAATAATTAACATGTTTGCTCCACCCATGTTATGAAGTCGCATATGTTTGATAATTTGTACGATATGTAATCTTTCGAAGATTAATATATATATATATATACATATATATATGTATATATATGAAGCATAAGTTTAATAAATATTGTATGATATATAAAACTTTTGTAGAAGGTATGTATAATAGATGGTATAGATAATAATAATAGGTTTTGTAAAATATGTAGTTATGTTGTAAAATAACTAACGGGAATAAAGAAACTTCTGTTTAAATTATGAAGGACTATATGCTCATGTTAAAAGTCATATATTTGATTACGGGTACGCATTTTATTTCTTCAAAAAAAAATATTTTCATCCAATAAGTCATATTCCATACATATAATCCGCTTTCGCCAAATTATTTAGTAAAGAAAATGAAATTCTTACACTTAATATTATACTATTAATAATAATAATTTCGACGTCACGGTAAAGACATGAATAAATAATGTGATTCATTTAGGAAATACAACTTCAAATAGTTATGTTTGTATGTGTTTGTTATGGTTGTCATTATAACCAATAGAACAATTAACTGTAGTATTTCATTCTTACCTCACCCTTCGACAGTCTCAAAATAACATGTCGAAACTTACTAATAGAAAGGGATTTAAAGATCTTTCAAGAAATCCTTCATGATGATCATGTTTTCTCAAGTCATTGTTAGTGATATATACCTTGCTTTGATAAATGCAATTAATATTGTCTTTCTTAAAGCTTACAACCTTTTGTGTTGGTTTTGCATAAATAATAATGTTAAATTAAAATGTAAGATGTTAGTTGATTCTATGCAGGTTTAGGAATGCATGGAGAATTATGATTAATTGTGTAGATTGTGATACATTTGAGGGGTATGTTTTGAAAGTATTTGTTTGCTATGGCTATTATTTGTTGAATCATGGTCATTTCACACTAGGAAAAAATTGTAAAGACATGAACAAATAATATGATGCATTTGGAAAACACAACTTCAAATAGTTATGTTTGTATGTGTTTGTTATGATTGTCATTATGACCAATAAAACAATTAACCGTAATATTTCATTCTTACCTCACCCTCTCATAGTCTCAAAATAATATGATCCTCGAAACTTACTAATAGAAAGGGATCTAAAGATCCTCCAGGAAATCCATCACATCACATCACATCAGTGGCACTAGAATGGCCACCTTGTTCATGACCTCCTCTACATATTGATGTCGTAGATCTCTGTCTACCATAGACTTTAAATGCATCATCTCTAGTCTTAGACATTACTCTATCAACATTATAATTCTTATATTAATAAAAATCACAATTCAATATATTTTACAAAAACCAAAAACACTCATACGTTCTAGATTGTTCTAGATTGTACAATTCAGAACATGTTTGTTTTGTAAAATATATTTTGAATTGTAAAATTCGAAAGGTATTTCTAGATCAGGAAGTACCTTCCAGATTGCTAATTCAAAATACATTTTATAAAATAAACATGTTTCAAATTGTACTATCTGAAACTCACTTTTTGATGTGGAAGTACCTTATGGATTATCGAGAATATATTTGTAAAATATATTTTAGATTACACAATCTATAACGTGCTTCCAAATCTAAAAATGAATTCCAAATTATACAATCCAAAATATATTTTACAAAACAAACATATTCAAATTGTATAATCTAAAACTAATTTCTACCTTACATATCCCCACTACAACAATAGAACCTAAAACGGACAAATAAGTTCTTAGCTAACTTTAGTAACAACAATAATATGTATCCAATCTTTAACAAGGGACCGTAAAAGTATTATCCACCACAAAAATAACCAACACAAGATATAAGACTCAGTTGAGAAGAGGAAGAGAGGGGTGTTGTGGCTGAGATGAGGACGAAGGATTGCTCAAAACTTTAAGAAGATCAAGAGAGGAGTGTAGCGTTTATTATTATTTTATTTTATTTTCATTAAAAGTATAACGATAATTTCTCTTTTCTTTATGGAGGTGCAGGAGAAAACCATAAAGGTGCAAGAAGGAATGGGCTTTTTGTAGCCAACTGGTTTTTGTATATTTTCTTACTTCGTCTCTCGTCACGTGTTTTTTGCCATTCTCAAGATCTTGGACTTATGTTCCCTGTTATACTTACTATATTGATAAGTTTGTTAGGATCTCCTCGATCTCGTGATGCTTCTGCACATCAACTTTTATCCAAAAAAAAAAGTATGTAAGTGGTCACCATATCTAACCATTAGATAATTAATAGAAGAAAAATTCAATGAATCAAATTAATAACTGGATACTTCTTACTTTTTAAGTTTTGAGTTTTGCAAATTTAGTTCTCCTCATCCGGTCCTCCTCAAATCATTGTCTCTCGTAGCACCCCCTTACTACAATTTTTCAGGACTAATGCAGCATTTGCAAATTTCTTAAACATTGTATAGAAAGTTTGATGATCCACTGATGGAACATACTGAATAGGAGTCCAATGTAGAGTCCACCCTCTCCAAGATTAGGCAAATTCTTCCCACAAAATATCATTTTTCTTTCACATCCTTATATTTTAGATTGTTCAATCTATATACAAAAATCTTTTATTTTAAATTATATAATCTGAAATATAATTTTTTTATTCTAAATTATATAATCTAAAATACAAAGAATTATATAATTTAAAACATATTTTTTGAATTATATATAATTTGAAATACAATCTTTTTTTTTAAATTATATAATTTAAAATATAAAAATTATAAATATATTTTTAATATTTTCTTAAATATAGGATATAGAAAGAAAATAATGGAGGTGGAGGAAGAAGCACCCTCAAGATTAACACACTATTATTTTTCATCCATCTTTATCCAAACTTTTTAATTCTTGAATTACTACAATCTTATCGATAAAAAGTAGTAAAATACACCTTATACATCATAATATACTTATCACCTAATATTTAAGTTAACAAATACTTCTACAAAATGAATTTTTTTGGATGCCTTACATTCTACCCATTTGGGCATTTGAGAATGTCCCAGATCCTTTACTTGATAGTTGTTAAACTTTATCTTTGATTATCCACGGCCTTGGTACAATTTTCCCTAAAAAAAATGAGTTTTGATTGTCATTTTGGACCCAATAACGTTAGAGTAACCCATCAATATAATGGATTACTTTAAAAGATGCTAAAGAAAGGAAGTTTTATATCAATTCAGAAAGGACAAATTCTTCCTCCACTCCCATACCCTCTTCCTGCACCCCTATATAATTTTTTTATTCCATAGTTGCCCTTCATGAAATTACATAAATACCTCCTATCTTAATAAAACTCATCCCCTTCCCAACCGGATGACCAAGCCATCCGGTTTACATTTTTTGAAAATGAGAACCGGATGCACCCCCTATCCGGCTCTCATTTTTTTAAAAAATACAAACCGGACGACCTCATCCGGTTCTCAACCTAGCAGATCGAAAAATCTTCCGTTCGTTATTCAAAATCTTTCAATTAATCATTCATAGAAGCATTAGGTAACCAATTTGTGATGTTTATTAGCAATTAGTAGGTGATATTGATGATTAGAGTAGTTGATTTGGAATTTGGGAGGCTGTCGACAGCGAATTTGAGGATTTTCCGATCTGCTGGGTTGAGAACCGGATGAGGCCGTCCGGTTTGTATTTTTTTTAAAAAATGAGAACCGGATGCACCCTCCATCCGGTTCACAATTTCAAAAAAAAAAAATGAGAGTATTTATGTAATTTCATGAAGGGCAGTCATGGAATGAAAAAATTATATGGGAGTGCAGGAAGAGGGTATGGGGGTGGAGGAAGAATTTGTCTTCCGAAAGATACATATACAGCCCAAAGGGGGCTGTGGTTTTTGACTAATCAATTTAAATTATTGATGCTGATATATACTAGAAGAGTTGACTACAATCAGTAAAAGGCTAAACTTGAGTGATGAAGATATGGAGAAGATTAAGCTTGAAGGAAAAAGAAGTAAGTCAACAAAATGTTATATAGAATATTTATCACAGAATTGGGTTGGCCAACTTGGCATAAAATTCAGAACTTTGACTAGAATTACGCATTAAAGAGTACAGATGGATAGCTACTTCAACATGGTGTATCTGGAAGTTTAAAGTCAACAATCTTATTATAAGTTTATACTAATATAAATTTTGTTCAAAGGAGGATAAGTTTAGAATTTTAAAAAATCTATATATTGGAGCAACTTTGACCTACCTTACTTCGACTGAGTGAGAAGGGACGAATTTATGTATGCTTACATTGCACTTGTCAACAGCATTGCTTACATGGAAAAAAGGGTTCCAGATGAGCATTTTGCGGAAAACAAGGGCTATAACATTGTGTATGTCAGAATCTTATGACAATTTAATTATTATGAACCCTTTTGTAATTAATTTCGATCAAGGACTTTAATAATTCTTGATAATTTAACTTTTTTGAGTGTTTACATGCTTTTTAAATTCCGTCTTTAATTTTTTAGAGACGCCCTTTTAAAATATTTTAAACTATAAGAGCCTATTGCATTTTAAATTATCTTAAAAATATTCAGACTTAAAATTGCTATTTAAATATTTGAATCGGTAGCCTTTTAAAAATATGTTTGCTTAAAATATTAATATTTTAATGCTATATATTTTTATAAATAATTCACTGAGCTTATTTTTTATTGAATTTTTTAATATCAAATGAAGAAAGTCATGTCAACTAAAGTTCTCTTTTGATGAAATAATAATTAAAGAAAAAATAATATTGATTTAATTTGTTATGAAATTTATAACATATGAGTAAGAAAAAGAAGGAAACACGTGATTTTATAGATAGAGAAAAATCGGTATTATATATCCCTTTTCAATCTCCACTTTTTATTTAATTAATTTACTCTTGAACTACTCTAAACTACTTATTATTATAATCTTTAACGATTTTCTAATCTACCAAGCAATCCTACTATTTTTATATCAGACTTTCACACTTATTAACCATATTAAATTCTTAAAAAAAATCAAAATACATTATCAAAAAAAAAATCAAAATACATTATCAAAATATGAAAATATTAAAATTACTAAATATGATTTAGAAAATAAAACTTATGGATAGATGATAAATAGTCGTTGTCTTTCTCCACGTACTTTAAAGATTGTTCATTAAAAAAAAATTTAAAGATTTGAATTATGTTCACGCAATAATAAATTTTCAAATTTTGTTTGACCATTTGGGAGTATTTGGTATAAAGAAATTTTTTAGATTTTCAAATATTAGAAGGTTGAAATATTTTTATGTTTGATATATAATTAAGAATGTTTGGTAGCATATATACACACATTAAATAATTACGAACATTAAATGAAGTGGGTTATCCCTATGACGTATTCTGAGGACCTATGATTAGAAATTCTGAAATCAATTCCATCATTTAAAAATTGGAATCTATCTAAATCTTTGAAAAATTAAGTTGACCTAGCAACTACAAAGTAATAGAGAGTAAACAAAGCAAAACAATGATTAATTCACTAATCTTCACGTTGCATCATTGATTTCAAAAACCTAATTGTAATTACAAATAAAATTAATTAATAGATCGAAGATTTCAAACTTCAATTGATTAACTTCAATTAATTCATCCTATTAAATCAAACTTAATTCAATGTGATTAACCTTGAAACATAGCAACCTCTCGTGCCTAAGGTAATTCATGCTATAATTGAAGAAGTCACCGGGGAGAAATTCAATTATATAAGAAGAGAATGAAATATGCAAAAACATAGAAGAAATCTGAAACAATTCTCGATCAATGATTCAATTAGAAAATTAACCAATGAATTTAGAATTGCATTTACAAAAAGGTTTTCGTTCCGGTTCAAGTATATTGGTCCTTTGAAGGTGTGAGTTAGATTAAAGTGAATATTAATGGTACTTTTTAGGGATTTTTTTGTCTTGTTGCATGTGCTGAGTGGTTTACAAGAAGTTGTGGAAAATATATTGGTAGTTATTCAGTCATTTTAGAAAATCAAAATGTCTTGTATCCTAAGATCATGGGGGCTATTATTTTCATTAAAATTGCTCTAAAAATAATAATTGAGATTATTATGCTTTGTTAATAAATCATAAGAAAAATTGCTATATTGATATATTTAAAGAACTATTTTTCTGACTTAATCAATTAAAATGTTTTTAGTAAAATAAATCAATTCAAACATTATTTTAATTAATTGATTTTATTAAAATCTATCTTTTTATAAATAACTGAGTTGAGAAGTATAATAGAACATCATTTTGAGATTTAAAATTTTTAGTGAGATCAATCTTGATTCAAAAATAATTTTTCAGAGTTTACTCATTATTTTTTTATCAATAATATTGAAAATCAATTATTAGAGAAAAAATTTCTTATTTGTGAATAATCTATGTGTTAGGGAAGTGTTTTTGCAACCTTTAAACATGTAGTTTCATAGCAGTTGTAGATTTATACTGTACTCTTTCAATTTTAATTGATTGTATTGTTTTTTGTATTATAATTAGATAGTTTTTAATTGTAGGTGTGTAGTAGGGTGCTACACTGTGTAGTTTTGAATAATCTTGCAGCATGCAAGATTGTTTCTTTGTGTGTACTGTACTAGATTTTGTGTTATTAGTGGGATCTTTGCTTGGTTAATAAAGAAATTGGATGTAACTTTTGAGAAAGAGTGAACCAGTATAAATTCTTGGTGTTCTATTCTTTTATTTTAATTCTTTAACTGTGTTTTATTTATGCAATATCATTAATAAAATTAAAATTTTATTAAGCTGTAATTGGATATTAATTGTTGTTTTGATTCTCAGTAAAATTAAAATTCACTAATCGCAAATTGAATCAATTGAATTTTTGTTAGGATAAGAAAACAAGAAATTTATCTAACTATTTGCGAATTTCGATTGATTGTTTTTTTTTTTTTTTGTTAGTTGTTAACCAAAACTTTTAGTATGTTGTTTTAATTGAAGAATTTCATTCTTAAAACTTGTTTTTTGCTAGTTCAATTCACCCCACTCTTAACTCAACTTAAATCGTTTGCAGTTGGTATCAAGAGCTAGTTCTAGAAAGATATTGAAGTTTTGACCCTTATGGCTGAAACAAAATTTTGTTTGCTAAGGAAGCCTCAATGGCCACCAATGTTTGGTGAATTAAACTATCAATTTTGGAAAGTAAGAATAAAAATATTCATTAAATCGATACACCGTGGTATTTGGGATGTTATTGCTAATGGTTCTTATATTCCTAAAACTATTGTTGATGGTGAAATTGTTGAAAAACCTTTTTCTGAATGGACAAGGGCTCAATATGACTGTATAAGAAAAATATTATCACCCAAAATTTGAATATTGATGAATTTTTCAAGATATCAGAATGTACCTCGACAAAGGAGATGTGGGACATCCTAGAGGTGACACATAAAGGCACAACATATGTGAAATGAGCTAGGAAGCATACAACAAAGGCAACAATTGCAGATGTGCAGAAATAGTTCACTCAGATAGTGAATCACCTCATTGGGCTTGACACGGTGTTTGATAAGGAAGAACTCAACATAAAAATCATGAAATGTTTGGATAGAAGCTGGCAGCCGAAGGTCATTGCCATACCAGAAACTAGAGATCTCAACCTTAACTACTACAACACTGTTTAGAAAGCTAAGTGAACATGAAATAGAGATGAACATGCTAAAGGAGTAGAAAATTGTTAAAAGAAAGGCTAGAGGAATACTGAAAAGTTTTGCTTAAAAAGAGGAAAATAGTAATGATTGTTCAAGTGACTGTAGTGATATTCAAACACTAAATCTACTACCCAAAAAGTTCAACAAGTTAAAAAAAAAGGGGAAAGGATAGGAACCACCAAGCCAAAAGGTATAACAAAAAAATCTGATATTGGTTCTTCTAATTTTACTTATTTTAGAGTTGGCAAGCAGGGACATATTAAAGTGGAATGTCCAAATCTGTCATACAAAGAGAAAGGATTTGAAAAGAAAAGCATCAAAGGTGGAAAGACAAGAAGAACTTACATAACATGGGAGGATAATGCTACGTCATGCAACATCTCAACAAAGGAAGATGAAGAAGCTAACCACTATTCGATGTCTGGATATGAGTTTTCTGCAAGTAGTGTAAGTTCTAGCTTTTCCATGAATCAGAACTACAATACTTTGCCTGAAGTGTTTAAAGAAACTCATGAGGAAGCAAACATATCAGCTCTTTCTATTAGTAGATTAAAAGGATTAAACAATTGGCTAAAAAACAAACACTACAAAAAAATCGTGTATGTGGTGGAATTTTTTTTGTATACAACATCGATTAGAAATGTCACTTTATACATGGTCGCCACAATATATAAAATGACGTTTTTGCGTGAAACGCTGCAGCATGCGCCATTTAATGCCTTTTATAAAGTGCATTTTTTTACATGTAAATAATGTTAATTGAATTGTTATAATTATTTTTATTGCCAACAACCACAAATGATACCTTTGAATGCCATTATGAACATTTTAATACGACGCTTATTATGGCCATATTATAATAAACGGTGCATGATAATATGTTACTTCAAACTCTCGTAATTATAATATTAAATAAAAAAAATGTATGCAATATTTTATAACTATATCCAGTAGTTATATCTAGTAGTATTTCATAATTATCAAATTTCATAATTATATATGTTACATAGATATCCAATAGAACAAAAATAAAATAACACAAATTTTGTGATAACAAAATATCACATTATATAATTCATGGTGCAACATATTATGTTCTAACATAGTTCACAAAATATTATGTTCCAAGACTAATACTATTACAACTTTCTAAATTGTTCAAACCCACTTCCCTTGTGAAATACTAAAAAAAGCAACAAGATATATTTAATTTGTCTTGCTGCCTCCGCTTGATCCTATAATGTGGTTTGGGGATGGAGCACCACTTGCAACTCTGATGCGTGAAATATTGACAACAAAGAAAATTAAATACTACAACAAAATGTACATGTTAATACTATAGCAGAACGTGTTTAAGGAACTTACCAAACCACGTGTCATGGCAGCAACATATTCAGGAACATCCGATCTTGTAGCAATGTAGGCAAGCAAGGAATTCATTTGTTCTTTATGAGTTGCAAGCTCAGTTTCCATCTTCACTACCTTATCCTCAACTTGTGGTGAAGGTGCACTTGAAGAAGCATAGTTCATACTGGTTAATCTTGTTGTAGTCTTCTTAAAAACAAAAGTAGAACAAGCTTCAAATAACAGTCCTCTAACCTGACCTGGACGCTCTTTACCAAATATGACACCAACTAGATCATTTAGAGATATATCTGATGCAGTTTCTGGATTTTTAACATTAACTAATCAATTTTTTCCTGCAAAAACAACATATCCAAAAGATGTGATCTTTAAGAACTTAAACAACAACTAAACAAGATTAATATGTAATTAAATCAGCAGTTGATGATTTAAAATAGTTCAACAATTGGCCATTTTACCCCAATGTCTGAAGCTTCATCATTGACATAGGTGCCATTTTTTCTCTTATGTGTAATCTTCCACATTTCAGCTCTCTCAATATTCCTACCAGTCTCAATTTTCTATATGTTCCAACAAAAATTATATAAGAAAATTCAAAAGTTAATATATATATTGAAATTCAAAACTCAAAATTAATGTACAAATATACCAAATTATCCCTTCTTCTTGATGAAGACATAGCACCACCAGTGTGAGGAATAGTTTGCTTCTTCCTTATATCTCTATTTCTATTACACAGGGTCTACAAAATGGAAATTAAACATAATTAGTGCAATACAAATTTAACCCAACCAGACTTATCAAGAGTGAGTGTTTACCATTGTGGAAGGCTTGAGATGATAATCAACAAACACAACCCATTGTTCCATGTTAAGACCTTCTGGAACATTCTTGATAAGGTCATTTCTGGTCAGTAGAGGATCATAAAATTCATTCCAAGGCTTGCATCTGTACTCCCTCCACAGTTTTCCAATTCTGAATATTACATCTCTTTTGGCCAAATCTTCATTTAGCTTGAAACATAATCATGACTTCAAATAAAAGACAAGTTATTCCATATGTATTGACTAAAAATACAAGTTTATGCCAATCTGAATATCATTATCACTAAAACATATTTAAATAAAAACTATTTAGCACATTACTTTGGATCTATGTAGCAGAAGCAAATGTGGAATTATAAAGCTGCAGATTGCAACAAATCTGGAATTATAAAGCTGCAGATTACAAACAAATGTGGAATCATGAGTTAAAGAAACTAATATAAAGCTAAAGTAAATATGGAATAAAGCTAAAGCAAACCTGTCACAGTTAATCATCAACCCGAGCACAAATTCGAAGAGGCATTCAATCATAAAAGCTAAACCAAATGTGGAATTATAAAGCTGCAGATTGCAAATCTGGAATTATAAAGATGCAGATTACAAACAAATGTGAATCATTAGGCCCAAAATCTGTCACAGTTAAAGAAACTAATATAAAGCTAAAGCAAATATGGAATAAAGCTAAAGCAAATCTGTCACAGTTAATCATCAACCTGGGCACAAATTCGAAAAGACATTCAATCATAAAAGCTAAAGCAAATGTGAAATTATAAAGTTGCAGATTGCAAGTCATCAGGTCCAAAATTTGTCACAATTAAAGATTTCATATAATGGCTTTGCTTAAAACAGCACTAATATTCTCTCTTAGCATTTAATAACCATTTTAAGGTACATTGTCTTGTTGTTTGACTTAGTGCTGAAGGCATGAGAATCCAATCACTCCTCCACTATAACCAAGCTAATCTTTATCAATACTACTACTACATTAAGGTCGTGAATAAACCAAGCTAAATCAATACCTAATCTTTAACCAAGCTAATCTGTATCAAAACATAGTTCAAAAGCTTTACCTTTAGTGCACTCTCCCACACTCTATCTTTGTAAGCATTTGGCATATCTAACCATCTTTCAAAACTGATGGGAAACAAAATATGATTTGTAGCTAGTTGTCCACAAACTCCTGCCAGTAACCCGAATCATATCCAATTGGTTGATACTTATCATCATAGTTGATCACCACCCTTAATCTAGTAGGCAAATTATGAACATCCCTAACCTTGACCTTCAATTTTCGAGTAACTCCTTCCTGATTTGAAAACGGAGAAAAGAAAGTGTTGTCATTACATTAAACATAGAAATAATGGCTATTTTTTGAAGCATAAAAAATAGATTTTACCTATAGCATCAACAAACCAATAGTGGTTTGATTGCCTTCCTCTTTTTGGTTGAACTCGTTCAGGTTCAAAATCAGAAGTTGGTTGGTGGTACAAATTCAGAGGATTGTGCTAGTTCATAGTCAGAAGATTGTGGTTCAACAGATGCAAAGGATTGGGGTTGTGCAAATTGTGCTGCTGCATATTTAGAAGATTGGGGTTGAACAGATTCAGAGGTTTGTGTATGGACAGAAAATGGAATTTCCCTATATGCAGATTTTGCAGTTTGAAGGTGTGAGTTTTGTGGTGCTGCATGTTGTGAGGTTTGTAGTGGTGAAGAAGTAGAGGCTTGTGGTAATGGAGATGAAGACTGCGGTATCAAAGACGGAGGTGTTGGTGTTGTTGTGCAGTGATAGATGTATCATTAATCTAGACATAGTTGCCCACTGATGGGTCTGAATTAGGTGCAACCACTGACCTAAGAAAATTCATAATTATTTTAGTTCTAGGCATATTTGTAAATTGAATAAAAGAAACAAACAATATCAATTAATTAAACACAAACATTAAAAAAATGAACTAATTTAACCGAATTAAAAACTAATTTAACCTAATATATGTGCAGATATATGAAGATATAAAATTAATATAAACAATGCAATTGAACCTCTTTTATGTTGTTATTATTCTGACATTGAATCATTTTCAGGAAGTTCATCATCCTCATTTAATAAGTCATCATCTTCATTGTCCCTAAACAGTGTCAATTGATCAGAGTCATTGAAAAACTGATTTAAGTCTTGTTGTGGACATGGTTGAATTTCAAAAAGTTCAATATCTTCTCCCATGTCATACAAGTCTCGTGGTTTCAAATGGACAACAACTGTTCAGTCTTTATTAACCTCATCATTCACATAATATACCATTTCAGCTTGCGAAGCTTCAATGTATGGATCATGACCCTCACCATCACCTATGTGAATTAATCTTGAAAAATTAATACAAGTGAAACCCCGAGGATCCTTTCTAAACTCCCTATCCCTTGTGGTGTCGGCCCATTTACATTTGAATAATGTAACTTTAAAATGACATAGTAATTAAGCTTAATTATATCTTCCAATTTTCCATAATATGCCAAATCTGCTTCCCTGATGTTTTGATCTGAACTACTTGCATCACATGATGTTGATGAAGTTAAGAAAACTCCACTATTTTGGGTTTTTAACCCATGTTCTTGATGTTCAGTTCTTAATTTGAATCCATTTACATTGAATGTAGAAAATCGCCTTGCATGTGGTATTGCTCCTTGAGCTAGATACTTAAGATCAATTTGATTTGTATTTGAAATGTTTGGGTTATTAATGTGTCATCATATCATCGAAATCATGCATATGTGAATTTAAAAGCATATTCTGCATACCATTTGAGGAAACCAATTTATGAAGTCTTTATTAACAATCTTTTCTATCGTTATAGTTGAAATTATTCTCCCTCTATACCTCCTTTGCAAGTGTTGTTTGAATTCCCTAAACAATATTCAATTTCAACATATTACTAATAACCCTATGAAAATGTAAGACTTCAATTTAGTACAATTTAAAAATACTCACTCAATGTACAACATAACCTCATGACAATTAAATAACACATATCGATGTGTTTGAGTTCTCTCAATGGTTGACATCTCAAAAGTTGACGAGGCACTTACTACTCTACCAATTGGTGGAAATAAAGTACTCAATTGAGTACTATCTACATTAGGAGAACCATCCACACATGAAGGTCTATTCATTCTAGTCTTTATCCCTTCCATATATTGACAACAAAAGGAGAGAACCTCCTCAGCTAGGTATCCTTCAGCAATAGAACCTTCAGGTCGTGCCTTATTGCGAACATATGATTTTAAGTGCCCCAAATACCTAAAACATGACTTTTCAATTAGGATAATCAAACTAAACACTAAAAGAAATTACAAAGTGTGACAAAAATATTTACCTTTCAATGGGATACATCAAACGATAATGTACACGACCTCCAAGTTTTGCCTCGTTAGCCAGATGACATGTTAAATGAACCATGATTGTAAAAAATGTAGGAGGGAATAACATTTCCAAGTGACAAAGAGTTTGAATCATGCGAGACTCAAGTTTATCAAGGTCGGATTGACTTAAAGTTTTTGCACATAATTGTCGAAAAAATGTACATAGTTCTACTACCACTGCAGACACATTGTTTGGTAACACATTACGTATGACAATAGGTAGTAATTGTTCCATTAGAATATGATAATGATGACTATTGAGGCCAAAAATCTTTCCACCTTTTAAATCAATACACCTTGAAATATTACTTGAGTATCCATAAGGCATTTTAACATTTTTTATTGTTTGCAAGAAAGTTTTTTTCTTTGCTTTTGATAACGAAAAAAATACTTGGCCTAAATCTTCCTCTGTCATCAGGCCAAAGTTCTTTCCTTATACCCATCTCTTTAAGAACCTTTTGGGCTTTAAGGTTATCTTTTGATTTCTTAGGATCATCAAGTAACGTATATTAAACATTGTCACAAATATTTTTTTTCAATATGCATAACATCTAGACAATGCCGTAACAAGTTTGTCTCCCAATAAGAAGGTAAAAAAAAATACTTTTCTTTCTCCATTATTCTGCTCCATCAACTTCAACAACATTCTTTCCCTGAGGCCTCTTATTGGTATCCATAGGCTCTAATGGTTTTCCAAATGTGACATTGAGACCCTCAACTTGTCTAAATATGTCTGACCCAGACAAATGTTTTTGGTGCATCTCTCAGTTCATTTCTTCCATTAAAAAGAGAACAGTTTGATCTGAATTTGTGCTCCTTATGTAAAAAATGACGGTGTCCCATAAAGCAAAATTTTTCCCTATATAATAAATAAGAGTCTGTGTCAAAGTTACAAGTAGGGCAAGCAAGACCAGTGTGCATGTTCTAACCAGATAAATTACCTAGCCCAGGAAAGTAACTAGTTGTCCACAACAAAGTTGCTCACAATGTAAACATTTCTTTATTTGAATAGTCAAATGTTTGCACTCCATCAAACCATAATTCCTTTAATTCTTTGGTGAGTGGTTGTAAGCAAACATCAATGTCATTGCCTGCCATTTGTTTGCCAAGAATTATCATGGATAGCATAAAAGAGGTCAGAGAGCTTTCAACCAAACTGAAGAAAAACATATGATCGTGTGAGGCATATAGTCCTTCTGGAGTTGACATAAGGTATAATAGAATGTGCATTGTTGTAAAGCAACTTTAGTGCATCCTTCAAGAGATTTTTGGCATTGAATTGGTATTTTTAAAATTTTCTTGGTAGACATTGTTGCGAATGGCATCAATTGTCCCGTGGCGGAGGCCAGGTGGGCCGAGTCACAATCTAATCGTGGTGGTTGGGCTACTATGCTCTTAAGTAGAAATAGTTGTGCCTTGACTAATGGCTATAGCTTTTGGCCTAGTAGTAAGCGTTCGATCCAACAATTGGTATCAGAGCCAACGTCACGAGTTCGATTCTCAGAGGGACAATTGTTCAGTGGGACAATAGTTGAGGGGGATATTGTTGCGGGTGACATCAATTGTCTCGTGGAGGAGGCCAAGTGGGCCAAGTCACAATCAAATTGTGGTGCTTGGGCTGCTACGCTCTTAAGTAGAAAGAGTTGGGCCTTGATTAATGGCTATAACTTTTGGCCTAGTGGTAAACACTCGATCAAATAGACGTGGGGATGAGAACATTCTTTACAACACAAAATAAACTAATAAAGATTTTTGTTAGGTACAATTAGCTTAAAACATTGTGTGCATGCATACTGTCTGATGAGACTTTCATTCATTAAACGAAGAAAAAGAGAACACATGTGATGTATCATCTATCAGACAAAGCACACACTGCATCTCACATGATCAGTTATAATTTTTTTGTCTTACAGAGAAAGAATATTCATGATTTATACTTTGTTAAATAACTCTTAATAAAAATAACCAGGGTCTGATGGATTTTTCTCCAACAAAATCTTATCTTTAACTCTTAGGAGTCAAGTTGTAGTTCTCCATGGAGCTTAAGGATGAAGACCTCCTCTCCATCTTCAAGTGATGCTCATATTTTAAGTCTTCTCTACCTTTTCCTTTTATTTCTTATTGTTTATTGTATTTGTGTTTTTGTTCTTGTTTTTAATTTCGCTAATCACTCTATCTTAATCCATTTACTTTTTTTTTGTTTGTTATAAATTCAATTATTATAATAATGTGTTTGTCTTGAACTCCTTCTCTTAATAGAATAATTTATTTAAGCTTGTTGTGTCATATAAATTTACAAAAGAAATTAATGATGACATTTACACTTGTTGTCGAGTTTAAGTGCTTCATTTGTTTCACTTGACTGTAAACTTCTAAATACATGTTTGACACAAAGTCATTCCTGACTATCCACTAGTCTTACCATGAGATTAAGTACAAGTATACAATACATCTCTACATAAAGTACACAAAACATTTAAAGGTTAAATAAAATAAAAAAAGAAAATTTGTACAAGTTTCACAATCAAACGAGGTGCATATGAAATATGAACATTCAACTACCATCTAACTTCACAACAACAAAAAATTTATGAATAAAGTATTATCTATCGTCGCTAAACATTTATAAGCAAATGAATAATAGAACGAAATTTTTTTTGAGCGTATATGTACATTCATTTTTTTAACACTTAACAAGCTTTATTTGCATGCCATAGATTCTATTTGTAGGAGTTAAAGAAAGATTTATTGTAGCTTAATGCTTTTACATTTTATGAATAAAGTATTATCTATCGTCGCTAAACATTTAGAAGCAAATGAATAATAGAACGAAATTTTTTTTGAGCGTATATGTACATTCATTTTTTTAACACTTAACAAGCTTTATATGCATGTCATAGATTCTATTTGTAGGAGTTAAAGAAAGATTTATTGTAGCTTAATGCTTTTACATTTTTTCTTTATATCAGTGCTTTATCATAGTTGTTTGACTTTAAACTAATATTTTTACTATAATGACCTTTTGTTTAGGTAAAGGACAACATTTTCTTAGTAATTATCTTTGTGTTTGAAGTTGTAACTTAAGAAAGCATCTACTAAATAGATGGTCATATAATTTTGATGTAAGCATCTAATGCTTCCACACTCGTCTGGTCTTCATGATCTTTCATCTAATCCTTAGTTCAATATATAAGTTTAAGAATATTTTTTAATAAATAAACTAGTAACATAATAATCACAAATTAATATTATTTATTATTATTAAAATTATGGATAACTTTGAGACAAAAATTTTCAGATATAGACTTGTATGTAACATAATAAATCGTTTATGCTTTAAATATCTTATTTTTCTTTTTATTATCAGTTTTGTTAAAAAAAACATGTAATTCACTTTTCTATCTAGTCATTTTGTATTATGATTAAATATGTGTTAGTATTTATATATGTAATTATGGTTAAATTAAAAAATAAAAGAAATATTTATTTTCCCTTTATTTCGTCAAGATAGAATATTTTTCCCTTTGTTTCGTCAAGATAGAACCTTGTTCCACGAAAAAATAAATAGATAGAAAAAGGGGGAAATGGAATATAAATAAAGGTTGTTTGAATGAAACAAAAAAATATAAAAAAATTAAAATTAATTAGTCTTAAAAATTATTATTTTTTATTATTAAAATACCAAAAGTAATAATACGAGCACAGATGCTGTAAGAAAATGATAGTACAATCAAGTATTAACATCAATCAATTTTACAAGTCGGTTTTATTAGAATTTTATGTAATGTATATATATATATATTACTTTAGACACAGAAAAATGGGTCACCAAATTATTTAAAATGCTTCTTCACATTTTTTTTTCTTAGAAAACAACACTCTCTTCCTTTCCTTTTCCTTTAGAACAACAAATATTGCTAAATATTTATTTAATTTAAATAACTAAATTAATTTATATATGTATTTATATAGTAAAAATTACATATCAAAATTTAAAACAAATTCAAGGTGGTATATTCTATAAAATGTGTAAATCATCATTAATTAAAAAAATCATAATATAATAAAATAAACATAACTGAAAATATCGACATATCTTTATATTAAATATATTTTTATAAAAAATAGTTTGGGAAAAATTGATTTCAAATCCTTGACCCATAATTTAGAGATTCAAATTCGTATCATTTGAGTAAACAATTGTTATAAAAATTGATATTATTGATCATATATTATGTAAAACTGCTGATTAAAAGAATGTATTATGTAACTATTAATTTAAATATTTATTATATATTATACTAAGATTGATTTAAATTATGTGGGTCTGACAAGAGACTGCCAATTTTTCTTTTATTGCTTCAGAAAACAATTCCTGTACAACTTGTTACATTAAATATCATGTTACTTGCACAAACGCATCCCAAAATACTTCTATGAATATGAAAAGAAGGCGCAAAAGGAGGTAGAATCAGCTGTAGCTGAATTCTGGTCAACTATAGCTGGCCATATATGTGGGTTGACTGCAAAATCGGGTGCGAAAAAGTCTTAGTCGTGTTTGTTATATGTGAACTAGGAACACTCCTACATAATTTAGCTAAGAGTTTTCACATGACAAAGTTGCACCATAATTTCTCATTTTGACGGAAGGAATCACTAGGAACATTTCTCTATGATTTAGCTTAGAATTTCCACAAAGTACAATCATAAAGTTGCACCACAATTTCTCAGTTTAATGCAAATCATGACTAGGATGTAATATCTAGTGGGGTGGTTGGGTAAACTAAGTGCCCCACAGAAGTTGCATAATATTGACAAAATGGTGCGTTCAATTTCTCAATAGGACCTTAGCTGGTGTATGGATGCAGAATTTATTTGATCCAAGTTGAGTCATGCCTCGGACCCAATTTTGACATAAGTTGAAATAATCTTATTGCATTGGAGAGGAGATGTAGTGTGGTAGATTAACTTTGATTTTTTGTGTACAAGCATATGTAAAGAGTAAATAGCTTATAATAAAATAATATAATTATACTTTATGGTCAAGATTTCATGGTTTATATTAAATCTATGTAACAATAGTATGGTCAAGATATACTCTAAAAACAAATAACTTGGTAAATTGGTAAAATTACAATTAACGTGAATAGTTTGTTATAATTTGAAAATAGTTTCTATATATAAATATTGGGTTTAATGGTCACGTGCTTACTAACCGTGTAAAATAACTTTTAAGATGATCATTACAATAAGTCAATAACTTTTATATAGTACATGATACTTTGAAATTTTTTGTCTTGTGTAACACTCCAAAAAGTTATTCTAATATCTAGTCTATTCAAACCAGCACTTAAAATATAATGCATAATATAGATGTATATAAATATTCAGTCACACTGTACTTCAAAAAATTTCCCTCTTCATAAATAATTAAAATCTAACTAATTGTATTTATACATATATACATATAAACAAAATAAGATTTTTTCAAAAAGCTTTTAAAATTGTAACTAGCTCAATCAAGAGCATCTTTAACTGTATCCTCTGCAACATTACTTGCTCTCGTGTCTCTCGTGTATAACACAATCATCGCAGATAGAAACAAACACACAGCACAAACAAGAAATTGTAAGCTAGTAATTCAAAATATCTCAATTAATCTCAAATAATCACGGGTATACATCATTTGACACATAACAATCAATTAACAACATCTATCATCCAACTTAAGACATCACATAATATAGTGTTAGCACCAGTGGACTGATGCAGTGATTTGATGAATTCAACCAAGTGAAGATGCTCTAGATCATGTGATGGATGGGTGAAGACCTCTTGAAGTTTGAAGAATTGAATCTAGGATCTAGAAATGTGTTG
>Ga0209700_104020_pt1 | contig 27212 bp, 11 predicted proteins | sample SiratroredBW_FD_187528 | JGI IMG/M metagenome (GOLD analysis project Ga0209700, IMG submission 187528) | Root nodule microbial communities of legume samples collected from California, USA - Siratro red BW (SPAdes) (version 2) | ecosystem: Host-associated > Plants > Roots > Nodule | place: USA... | reverse complement strand
ATAATTAGCAATCCTAAGAATTGTATGCTCATTCTATAAAAAAAAAAAAAAAACAACGAAAAATAAGCACAATTTACCTGAACAATCTACCGGAAAAAGAACACGATACGAACAAAATTCGATCAAAAAGAGAAGGATAACCGAACAAAAGCAAACAATAAAAGAATAAGGTTGTCTTATTTCCCACAAGGATTATGATTCTTGTAAATTAGTAAATTATTAGTTTTACTCATTCACATTATGTGTTTGTATCTTTTTATTAATAAAATAAAAAATAGAATAAATATGAAATACAAAGAAATACTTCAGTCCGGGTACACAAGATATAAAAATAAGATTAGAGAGTCTTTTTTAAAAAAAATAAAAAAATCTCATAAATATTCCTGCAAAGCCTGCAACACCCATATATTTCTGTATTTCATATTTCCTTTCAATTCTGCATTACATGATCTATGAAAAAAATTCGAAACCGTGAACTGATGTATAGAAACTGCTATCAAGGGAAAAGCATTTATGAGTCTTTTAATCAAGGTGATAGGTACAGGATCCAAAGAAAATCCAAACCAAAGCCACAAACCCCATAATAGAGAACATTTCTGGTATCTGATGAAGGTGAGAATCGTTTGATACCATTCTCTCCAAATAGAATAGGTTTTTTGAGAGGCTGATGTGTTAGTTCCGCTGTCATGCTACAAATTTAAAAAGCAGCATATTGATGCAGAATCTCCAGTGCTATCATTGTTCCTGTTATCCACAAACTGTGGCTACACCTTTGGTCCAAATGTGCGTTTGTGTATCTTTTCTCACTCGTTTAAAATAAAAAATTTAAGAAGAATAAATTTTTATTTTGAACCTATAGGATTATAAACATGAACAAGACAATAGGATGAAAAGTTATTTTGTTCCAAAGTATTATATTTTACTGTAATTAAAACATTGATCTAAATTTTTACTCGTACACAAACAGTTTAATCGGAATTCTCTTGATATATAAATTTTTAAAGGAAAATATTTAATAATGTATGATGAATGAGGATTTTCGAAGTATTCATATTTTTGTAACATAGATTCTAGAATAAGGTTTGATGAGATATATACTTAAGAAATGGATCCAAGAAAAGCGTGTTGTAAATATAATTATTTTTTAGATAGCCAAATAGTCCTTAATTTTGATATGGTTCGTTCAAATGAAAATATGATTTTAGTATTTACTTTTAATAAGCATATGATCTATGTTGTAAATAAGCAAACTTTCTTATCTTTCTTCTATACAAGGAATAAAATAAGATACAAAATTTGTCTGCCTTTCTTCTTTATATATTTTTTATATGCCTTTTACTTGCCCAACCCAATTAAACGATTCTTCTTTTTAAATCAGAAATATTTGTTTTGAAATATTTTCAACTTTTACATGGTAAAAGTTCGCTGAAGCTAGAAATATATTTATATCATATACGAAATGCTTGTTGCTAAGTATCTTATAAATATTGTGTTCTTAGTCAAAACTTAAGTACAACTAAGAGAGATAAAGAAAACGAAGACACTCAGCTTTTAAAACTTTGTTTTAGTGTTTTTATTCCCTTGTTTTGGATAATCCGAGAGATAAAACTAAGAAGATTTTATAAGAATGAAAACTGAGTCAAACTCACACGGACCTTTTTCTTTTTTATATGTTGTTCAACTTTTCTCATTTTTATTTAATTTGGAATTTAAACTCACACTTGAATACTACCGTTCACACACTTATACGGGACACGCTTGCCTGATAGCCACACCTACACAAGGGAATGACACCACCTTCAACCCAAAACTTAAGACATTAAGTTTATGGGTATTCTTCTTTTTTTATATATTGTTCAACTTTTCTCATCCTATCTAATGTGGAATTTAAACTCACACTTTGAATATCTGACACCTTATTTTTATTTTTAAAATAAAAAAGTGTTTTTGAAACAAATACGAGAAGGAAAATTTTTCTGATTTCTTACTTTTTTTAGATTGCCCAAGATAGTGTAAGCAGGAATACTCTCTAGCTGTAAGACAAGATTCCGTCAAACAAAGTATAGAGATAATAACAAGTTACAGTTCTGTAGCTTCCAGAAATTTAGAGATGCAAACTATCAATTTTTAAAATAACAAGTTACAGTTGTATAGCTTCCAGAAATTTAGAGATGCAAACTATCAATTTTAAAAAAAAGTAGTATTGGATATATATTTATGTTATTTGAAAAAAAATATGTTTCTTGTAATAATTCTTTTAAAAAGTTTTAACAATTATTATATACAGATATAATAACTCTAATAGAATATATATGTGTTTTTTTAAACAAATATAAAACAGTTATTTTTAGCATTAAATGTAACTGAGTAGTAACATTATTTTTTGTTTTTACCTATTTTTGTAGTTGTTTCATGACCATAAACAAATTTAGATCTAATGTTGAAGTTCAATAATAACAATGTTATATAGAAAATATTTAAAAACTCAATAAATTAGAAAACTATCATCACGTATAAAAATCATATATAATTATCAACTATATTTCGTATAATTATTTTTTTATAATTTTTTTATTTTCTTAAGTAATATAGATTTTAATTATCAACTATATTTTGCATAATTATATTTACGTCAAAATATAATTTTATGATAACATTTTTAATATTTAAAATTTTCAATTAAATACAGAGAATAATTTTTATTTAAAAAATTAAAATATTTTGAAATTATAATAATTGAAAAATAATATCTCTACACACACACATATATATTGAAATGAGATTTTTTTTCCCCTTAACACGTCTTTCGATGCTTTTTGTTAGGTCTGAATTAATTGATTTCATCCTTTCATCTTACCAATGTATGGTGAGATTAATATTTCCAAAATAATTTATTTATGTATTTCTAAACAAAAGTTTAGAAATGAAGTAAAAGCGTCCCAATTTAAGATAAAGAACTCTAAAAGTAAAATAAGAAATACTTACAAAAAACTCATCCAAACTACGTAACATATATGTAAAACTTTGTGTTAATTACTTAATTCAATTAAAATAAAGCCATTAGTGCTACATATATATATATATATATATATATATATATATATATATATATATATATATATATATATATATATATATATATATATATATATATATATATATTCCAAACATTCAAATAATGATTCGTTTAGGAATTATTAGTGCTCCACTTTTAGACACCACGATCTATGTCGTTTCACTAAGAATTTTGAATCGTGATAACCTAATTGGCCCTAATATTAATTAACTGTTTTAGTCCAATTAATTACAAAGCCAAAGGTTCTTCTCTCTAAAAGCAAGATTACGATCGAATATATTTCGCGTCTTCTTGTTAAAAGTTATCAGCTACTTTATTAGCATCCATTTATATGTTTCAGCTTCAACAGTCAACATGTTTTTTTGTTTAATGCTTGGTGTTTTGATATCTAAAGTTTGTATTTTACCCTGCTATATATCTTTATGTCTTTAATACATATACGTGTTTTTTAATCTATGTTTGTATCTGTAACATTTTTTCTTTAAAAGACTACTACAGTAATAAAATATGCTTAAATTGAATAAAATTTGATAACCTTTTTAGTTCCAATAACTTACCCATTTTAATTTTTTGTAAAGCTTTTATTATTTAATAATGATAATGATATGACGTATATCTAAATATGTTATATCATATGTTGACAAGATATATTTAAATATATGATAAGATATGTTATTCAAAATTAATGATTTAATTATTTGAAAAAACGAGTTTATGAAAATTAGAACAAATAAAAGTTTGTTAACAAGAACTAAAATCAATTCGCTATATTGATGTAAATTAATAAACATGATGAACCTTAAATGAATAGCATAATAATCTATTTAAAACTATTTACTCACTGTTTAGTGTCTTGAATTAAACATAAAATTGAAAATAGGAAAGTAATAACAACAAACTTTTCTATGCGTTGCAACTTGCAAGAATAATTTTAAAAGTTTTCATAAAATTTAAAATTGCATGTTTTAAGAAAAATGTTAATATTAAACAATAATGCAGTGCTGCATATCTTGAGAAGAAATAAAATAAATTATAAATTCTATAAAATAGTACATTCAATTATAAATTGTAAACGGTTAATTTGTGAAATTTATTTTAATAAAATATTATTGATGAATTCCTTAAAATTTTTTAAGTAAGATTATAATAGACTAGTCAGGTTAAGTTTTTATTTCTATAAAATAGATTATATTTCTTTTTTTTTTCTTGAGTTTGGGAAAGTTATATAGTAAAAATGTCTTAATTAATTACGAAAGAGGATAGTAGTGATGATATAAATAACTAAAGATGTTGGATTTTATCAACCTATGGAAGCCTGTGGATATTAGAGTTTCTTATAGTTAAGCTACCTTAGATAAGGAGACTTAATAACTTTCATCTATTTAATTTAAATGTGTTGAAATGTAACAATTGTTGTGGATCGAGTTGAGTTTATTATGAATTTGAAATTATATATGGAGTGATGATTAATTGGTATCTATTTTGGACTAACAGGTGTTGGAATAGTAATTTTTAATTTGAAGTTTGAATACAAAATAGTTTGTTTGAGGTCCTTAAAAATGTAGTAGATAAATTAGAATAGATAAATGAGTTATGTAACAATTGCAATAATAATAATAATAATAATAATAATAATAATAATAATAATAATAATAATAATAATAATAATAATAATAATACATTTTTCTATTTTATAGCATTCTTTTAAACATTATTATTTGGGCGATGGTGAAGTTATGAGTAATGATTATACTAAACATTGTCATTTAAACATAATTGTGATAATTGTATTAAGAATGCTTCTCAATTAAGCTATGACTTAAGGTTTAAGAAAAAAGTTGTTGACATATTTCTATGCTTCTCAATAAATTTATAATTTTTTTTCCAATTCATTATATATATAAACATTAAACATATATGTTTAATTTAATTAGTTCAAAATTAACCTCAACAAAATAAATTTAAAAGCATTTTAATAAATGATAAAATCAATTTAATTATTATTTTTTTATTTATATATTATTTTAACCTCAAGTCTGTTGAGATTACATCATTAGAGTCAATTATCACATCTGAGATATTGTCTCCTCTTTGGAATTCTAGGAGTTCTATCACGGTTTTGTCCTTAAAAGTCGTATCGAAAGGTTAAGAGAAGAAAGTGTATATAAACGAACCTTGGCCCCTACTCCTAAGCAATGTGAGACTCTTTAGTGTATCGGAACAACAGTCCAGGGCTAAGGGAACGAGGTTCCCACGGACGAAGCCAATGTTCTAACCTCAAGTTTGTTTAGATAACATCGTTATGGTTAATTACTACATCAGAGGTATTGTCCACTTTGAAATTTAGAGTTCTATCACGATTTTGTTCTTAAAAGGGAAACATAAGAAGGTTAAGGGAAAAAGATGTATATAAACAAACTTTAACCTTGACTCCTAAGCTATATGAGACTGTTAAGTTCCTAAGCTATATGAGACTGTTAAGTGTACCAGAATAGATATTCTTTTACAAACCTTTCTTTCATTCCCACTCACTTTATTACACTTAAATAATTTCATTTTTCATTATCTTTTTCTTGTCTTTCCTCTTCTCCCCAACCCACCCATCCAAAAACAAACCCTTACTTGGTATACTAAGTTAATTTAGTAAGAAAAACAAATTAAAATAAAATAAGATAAAAGATGCAATTACAAGAGCTGGTATAGTAAGTGCATGCATGAGAATATTAGAATATAAAGTGGACAAACAGGTCACATGCCTTTGGCTTCTTACGTCTCTATAAATTGTGGTTTATCCAAGCCTGAGTTTCTCAAAGTATAGTTTTAGGTAAACAAATAGGAACCTAGCTGGTTTAAGTGTAGTTGTTAGTGTCCATGGGAACACCCAAAAAAGGTACTATCCAAAGTGCCCTTTGTCCTTCTCCTTCGAAACCACCACAACCAAAAGATTCAAGCTCTCAGCCTGCAAAACCACCCAAAAAAGTTACTATCCGAAGTACCCTTTGTCCTTCTCCTTCGAAACCACCAGAATCAAAAGATTCAAGCTCTTAGCCTGCAGAACCACCCGATATACAAAAGGCTTTGAAAAAGTAAACCACTAAATAATCATGAACATATAGCTTCATGATTGTTATCTGCATGCATGGTCTTCACACACACTCGTCAAGGGTAGAAATCTTATATTTCGATGTATAATTGCAGTCACTTCTGTGCATGATTGCTTGTTTTCTAGAAAATAGTTTATTATCATATATGTAATGCACTGGAAGTAGTTCCATGTATAAATAAGGTGTGTGTCTTGATAAAAGAAAAACCATAAGAATGTGAGTATATTTCCTTTGTTTCCTTCTCCTTTTTGTTGTTTCTGGATTCTATGGCATCTTCTTTTCTTATAGGTTTTAAATGGGCAAGAGATATAGAGGTAATGCTCAAAATCTCAAAGCCAAATACAGGAAATAAACGTCCAAAATCTTGGCTGACAGACGATTCGACTGAACCAGTATTACAATTAGAAAATATTGAAATTTATAAGAAATTGTTTTCTTTATGTTGTTCACCGAATCAACTAATCCAAAACTCTAAGTTAAACTTTATCCACAACAATGGAGATATCTAATAATTACGAGTAATTAACGAATCTTTTCATGTGTTATTTTTAAAACTGTCAAATGTTCTAATCTTAACTCGGTTGAAATGGTATTATTATGATTAATCACAGCATATATTATTCATTTTAAAACTTAAATTTCTGTCACAGTTTTGTTTTTAAAAAATACTTAATATGTTAAGAAAAGAAAAAATATATAAATTGATACTAATCTCAACTTCTAAATAATATGAGATTATATTAAATATACTTAAACATAATTCTTTAAAAAAAATTTATAAACTTTATTCAGTTGCTTTGAGAACTAAATTCAAATAACAATATAGTAACTATATTATTGACTAATATTATATTTATAAATATTATATTACTTTTAATAATAAGATAATTTATATACTTACTTTTCACTTAATTAAACATTTTTAATAACAAAATTCTTAAAAAAAATAAAGAAATATTTAAATTGGAATATGATACAACTTTTAAATCGTTCTCCCATCTCACTCATCAAAAGTGTTTTTTAGAAGAGAAGAGACCAATTTTATTTTTGTGGTGTTACCTTATTTTTTTTTTCTCCAATAGCTTACTAATAAAAAGATTATTAATATATTTGAAATTTTAAGGGATAATCAATTTTTACAAGATCTCATGAAAAGAAAAAAAAGGAAAAGATCTAATATATATATATATATATATATATTAAAAAGTTTTATATTTTATTTTCTTACATATATATTTATATACTCTTTAAAGGAATTTTATTTACCTATCATCCTTCCTTTCTCACTACTATTTTATTTTATAAAGTTGAATGAAATATATTAATAAAGAGGTTAATATGGAGGGTTGGAATGTAGAACATAACCACATATCTATATTTTAACTTGTTTTAAGGGAGTTGTATTCCTCTAAGATAGACTGCGGTGAAATGATTAGAATAATTTGAGGCATCCATATATTTTTATAATATTTTCAAATGTATATTTTTATTTATGAAAAGAATAAAATGAAAAAATGATACCTATATTCTATAAAATAATATTAGATCAAAATAACATATTTCTATCTATTAATATAATTTATTTTATGTTATAACGATTTAATTATTATTATCGTGAATAAATGAGTTTTATCATGCCAACAAAATAACCATCTTATTTTGAATAAATCACCAATATCCAATCTTCATTTACTATATTTTTTAATCATTATTTATTAATGACTTTATCTGTTGTATCATTTATTATCTCAAATGCTTACGAGATAAGAATCTTATATAATCTTTTTTATTTTTCATATATTTATTATTATTATTATTTAAATATTTATAAATATATTTTATTTATTATAAATAATATTTATATATTAAATATAAATATAAAAAATAATAATATTATTATCTTCTTTTTAAATATTTATAAATATATGTTATTTATAATATTTATAAATAATATAAATATAAAACAATAATAAATATTCATTGATATTATAATTTTAACCTATTATATTTAAAAATATTATATTATAAATTCTTAGATGTTAGATATGGAAGGTTAATAAAATTTTATATATGTGTATTATTTATTAACTTACATAGATGATTTTAAAAAAATAAAATTGTGATGATAACATTTAAATTTAAATTAAATAATATTTTAAATATGATAGTTAATTCTAGTAATATTATTTAACGAACTTGAAGTAAAATAATTGACCACGATAATATTATTTTTAAAATCTTTGTAGCTATAATGAAATTAAATTTTTAAGTGATATCATTGGTGCGGTACACAAGTAATTAATTAAAAACTAAAAATATAAAGCAAAATGGAAAAAGTATCCAGATATCATTAAAATATACTTTTATCTTCTCTTACTTTTTAAATATACATTTTCTGCAGTATGAAATTATATTAATACACAACCTATTTTATATTTAAAAAAAATAAGTAAATGGATGAACACACAATGAGGATGATGAATTGTGTTAGTTTTTCATATAATTATTTTTCCAAACATATATAAATTTATTGGATCTGTTTGTGGTTTAACCTTATTATAGTTATCCATCTATCTATCTATTTATCTCTCTTTAAATCTGAATATAAAATATAATCATTATATATTTATATATAGTATTGTTAATGTGCTAACCAAATCTAAAAGGGTGGTCCTCAAAAATGCATAATATTTCAATTTTGAGGACTTCAAATAAAAAGTACTGCATAAATTCTAGTATGATAATGGTAATATGAAAAAATTATAGTAAGACTTGTAATGGTACGATTCTAGTATCATATTTGGAAACTTATGTTCTAATATATTTATATGAAAATACTAGTATAGTATTCTTTAACATATTTTATACTATTAACTTAATTTTTTTACAAATGATCAAATTTAAAATAGGTTTTATTATAGTGATTTTCTTGATTTTATAATTTTAATAAACTTTGACCAGTAAATAAGTATAGGATGAGAAAGTGGAATAGATTTGACAAGTCTCACTTCTAATATATTTTTTAGCTTCTCAATTCGTCCTGACTTCATGATTGGATTAAATGTAATAAGAGATTCCACCTACTTAAGTTTTTTTTTAAATGATTAAAATGTTTATATTATGTTATTTTCAAAATACAAATATACAATAACCTAATTATGAACACTTATAATTTAACTTTAATTGAATTTAAATAGATTAATTTAATAAATATAAAAATAATTATTTTATCACTGTATATAATTAAAAATTTTAAAAATTGAAAAAAACTGATACTAATCTGTCCATTCACTTTAGCATCAATCTGCCCTAAATAATTATTAAGTTATAAAAAAAATGGGTTGGATTTATTACATACTTAGATTTAGTGGAGAAAAAAAGAGATTCGGTTTGTATAGAATATTATTTTATAACAACGTAGAAGTAAAACAACAAAGGGAAGGCATTGTGGATGAGCATATGCCTCTTTCTAGGCACCTTTTTGATCTGAAAACAGGACAAGATTTATGATGCAAAGTGCAAGTTCCCAAAATAATGCTCCTTCTTATATTGTTTGTGGATTAATTTTTAATTATCACTATTATTATTGTTGTTATCTTAGTTAAAGAAAGCCTTTTGTGGTTATATAAATATTAAGAAAATTTCCAAAAAATATACTTCACATGAGTTGTTTTATATACACATTAAAATTGAAAAATATGATTGGGAGTCTTTACTATATTATCTTTAACCAATTTATACTCGTTTTGTCTTTATAGAATTAGAAATTACACTTATTTTTTTTGAAAATATAGGTAATTTGTGATTTTATTTTTCTTTCCTTTTATTATTATTGATTATTTAAGAAGAAACAATTCTTTATCTTTAATAAATAACATTTTAATCACATATTTCACATTAATTTAAAATATGATCAGACTAATTAATATATATATATATATATATATATATATATATATATATATATATAAAATACAGTATAATGAATTTTAAATTTTATATTATAATATTGAGTTTTATAGATTGAATTAGATTTAAAACTTATTTTTTTAACATGATATTAGAGTCAGTCTTTTTACTATAAATTAATTAGACATATTATGTTATTATTATTAAATCTCTTATATTTTTAGACACAAGTACTCAATAATTTGTTTGTTGACGTTGAGTTAAATTTAAAATTTATTTATTTTCTAATATATGTAGGAAGTAAATTTAAATAAATAAGACTGTCACATAAATAAATTCTAATGAATAATTTATTGAAAAAAATATTTATTTAAATAACAAAAGTATTCATTAAAAAATTAAGAAAGGGATGAACAATTAATATTAAAAATTAAAATAGAGATAAATAAGAATTTAGTTACATGTTTAACATCAAAATCAAAGTTTTTTAACTCGTAGACAATATAAACTATTTTTATTGTTTGTATGTATTTTCAACTATTAATTTAATAATGTATGTAGTATAATATAAATATTACAATTATAAATATGATAAAAAATAAGAGATGTATCTCAATGGGACTTCAAGTTTCAAAATGAATAATAATATTCGAAAGTGATGATTGATCTTAATGATGTTATCTCAATTGACTTAAGATCAAAATGTTGGTATCGTCAATGAAAATGAAAAAATTGTTTCAAAGACGAATTTTCATTCTCTTAATCCTCGATAAGATAAATCCCCGTTCTCCTTAACCTTGGATAATGTAGGTATTTGCCTATAGATAAGGACTACTAAGTAATTTACCACAGTATAACATGATAAAAAATTTATCCACGGATGTCGACCCATATATATTACCTACGAAACTATATTTTCGAAAAACAAAATTCATCTCAGAGTTACCTAAACCTTGGTTATACAAAATCAGGATTGTTGATAATTCGTAGGTATTTGATTATCTATAGATTGTTATTATTTTTTTATGGATTTTTTTGCATTAGATAGATGCAACTTTTCTTGTAATAATAATCTCATGTCATTATAAGTTGAGATTAAGAATAATATATCTTTCTCCTTAAATTCTTTAAAACTTTTTTTAATAATAAAATTAATATGAAGTTTTGAACTCGCCAAAGTGAATAATACCTAAAATGGGATGATTAACTTTAATTATATTATTTCAATAAACTTGTGATCAAAACAATTATAAATAAAAAAAATTACAATAATTTAATTTATTTATAGAATAAATAGTAAAATTATGCACAATACATATTTTTAACTTATAAAATTAAATTAATGCATAATTATCTACATAATATTTTATCTTAATGTCACTTCATACTATATTTCCAATCTTTTAAAAAAAAGTTAAATAAAAATATTCAACTTTTGTATTTAAGTCAAACAATTCCCATGGTTTTCTGAATTAGATTTTGATGACAAACTTACAACTCAAGATATGAGACATAGTGGACTAAATAATGGAGCTTTGTTGGTAACAATGGCAACTCACCATCTATTACCATCACAGAAGAAAAATTGTACGAAATTATATTTTTTTTATCCGTTTGCTATAAGCACACCAGAACAGCTTGTTTAACTTCATTAGTTAATAAAATATCTATAATTTTCTATTCACACTTTCATAACAACAACAAAAGTTAAAAAGAAAAAAATATATATAATGATTAATGAGATTGAAATAAATAAAGTGAAAACAACATATCCCGACTTTGTATTTATTTATTCAAGGATTATATGCTGATTTTGTTGTAGTTTATGATCATATCCCCACTTTGTATCTATTTATTCAAGGATTATATGCTGATTCTGTAGTAGTTTATCCATTGAAACCAATTTTGGAGACTAAGAAACTCAGTGGTTTGGGATGACTACACTCTATAAAGGAAGTAACTCGTAATCATGTCTATGTCACGATAACTTTTTATTAACATCATGCTCATACACAAAGCATCTGGAATCTAGAACTACAATAATTTCGTTTTGAAAATTTCAAATTATGTAACTTTTTATATGTTCTTTACACATTTAATTAGGATTCTGAAAGTTGGATCAAAGGGTTAATGAACTGATTAAGTGTTTGATTCACATAAGCCATGTCTTTAGTGTTCAGTTTAAGTAAACCAGTTAACAAACTGGTTAAGTATCAGTTTAAATAACAATGAAAGAAATAGGAGTCAGTTAAAGATATGGAAATTTGATAAAAAAAAAATAATTTAGAACAGGTCAAACTATGTATATAACACAATATTATTTTTGTTTTTTTTTTCTTAAAAAAGGAAAAATATTCTAAAATATCTATTATTCTTTTTCTAAATATAAACTTGTTATTGTAAGTGAATTATCATGTACTATTGAAAGTTAGACTTAGGTATTATAATATAATATTTGATTTGAATTTTTTTCGTATATTTTTAATTTTTAAGTATATTTTAGAATGTTAAAAATATATAAATTTATGCTATATTGTTAGTTGTTAGCGTTATATATAAAGTTATAATATCATATAATAACCATTATTAGCAGTAGTAGTATTTATCAGTATTAATTAACTATAATATAACTAATAAACTCACTCTGCAAAAAACTATTATTAAATTGTGAAACAATTTATTAATTTACAAATTCAATGGTAAATCCAATTTTAAAATATTAGTTTATATTATGCATGTCATGCATGGGAAGAGTGAAGTTGGTGAATAAATATTACCAAGTGTCATATATGCGTGATCAATCAATTCCATAATTTTCAATCAATCACTTTCTCACGTACATTCATGTTTTCTGCTGTTGGCTTCAAGACTTAGAACCAATGATGGTATTAGTTGATAAGGAGGAATCTACATTACGTGGAATGATAGTTAAAGAATATGAAAATGCAAGGATTAAAAATTAAGTGGAAGAGAAAGGAGAACAAAATAACACAATCAGTATTTTATTTGTAAAGTTTGGATTAATATATATTATATTTTGCTTTCCGTAATGGTCAACCTATTCTAACGTTATTGGCAATTCCTAATTTGTTAATTATTGAAGCTAAACGGAATGCCTTCTAAGAGTTTCTTACGTGAAGAAGATATTGAACACCAACACGCAATGCTTTTCCTTTTCAAGGATGAACTCAAATTGTGGTTGAAAAATGAACCTATTTGAGTCATATGGTTCTATTTTATTTGAGAATTTATATGAAATTAATTAGCTTAGATAAAGGTGAAACTTAAGGTGGTTGGCAAGCATTTATGCAACTATGTGATATATGGTTCCATAACTTAATTATTTATATATCATGTTAGAATTTTGGTACCAATATTAAATAACATTAATCATTGTGCTAATTTTTCTGCAACGAATGTAATTGTTATGTTTTCTGATGTAAAAGAACCTGGTCAGGAGTTGGGAATGATGGTAATTAATGATATGTCTCTATGGAAACTTGTCATATTAATTCTTTATCACAAGAAAAAAAAAAGTATCTAAGAGAGAGTTGGGCCACAGCAGTGAAGCCCAAATCATATCAACTAAACAAATTTATATTCTTTTAAGCAAAATAAATTTATAATTTTCATTTTACATATAAATATCTCTCGATCTAAAGTGAGTAGGTGGACAATCTAATCTACTTATTCTATTTATTATAAATCCAAATACTTAGATTCAAATTAAATTTATATTATATTTTTTAAAATCAGTTTGGATTTTTATATATCTATTAAATAATTGAATTAGAATTTAAATTTTTAAAGAAATATTTTTAATGTTTATAAATCGGTTTATACCGATTTTAGAACTAGTACTTTTTAAAATAATTTTTAAATTTAAAATAATAAATAACTATTGAAAATATTACACAGTAATATGTGAAAACATAAAGAAAAAGAGTTTAATGGACTCTAAACTCTATTAAACATAATAATAGAAAATGTATGTGTGTGTCTGTGTTTAAAAATAAAGAAAGAATGTGTGTGTGTGGTGTCCAAAAATAAAGAAAGAATAGATACTTAAAAAGATGTGTGTATTTGTGTATATGGTCCTAAAATATAATCATTGATATATCTTAATTTTCAAGACTAAACTTTTGAATAATACGTTATTTGTTCTTTTATTAGAAGTAATGTGTATGACATAGAGGATGTCTACCAAACATTGTATACTTTACCTAAAATATGTATCAAATATAAAAAAAACGAGCTTATTTTTAGATAATTAATTAATGATACATTTTATGAAATATAAAAAAAATTCAACATATTTTATTTTAAGTATATATTAATTTTAATTATTTTAGATTTAAAATAAATTCAAAAAATACCAATTTAAAATTAATATGACGCCAGTTTATAAACCTTAAAACAATTTTTTTCTGGAAGATATGAACTTGAATTTAAAATCAAATCTAATTATTTAGATTTAAAACTATAAAAAATATAAACTGATTTTTTTAAAAGATATATGAAGTTAAGAAATTTAATACAATGATTTAGATATAGATTGAATTTAGATTAAAGTTTAAAAAAATTAATCCATGCGCCCAAGTGTGAAATCAAAACGAACTTCTACTAATAAACTTTTTAATACATACATATAATACTTTATAATTCTTTTAATTTATTAATAACAGCCGCTTAATGATCAATTAAAATATTAATAGGTCGATAACTTTTTTTCTTATAAAAAAATTGTTACAATCTTTTTTTTAACCTAAAATATCTCCTAGTCAAAAGTCAAACACCAACCATAATCCCTAAAAAATGGATGATATCACGGTTTATTAATTAATACTTTGACATCACCGTTATTAATTACATTCATTTAACACATTTTTTTTAATAAAATAATATGTAGTTATAGTTTACCATGTGCAGCGTGAAAGTATTAACATTTCTTACACGTGAACAATAGTTAAATCACTAATTACATGTATTTTGTTACCGTCACTTTTTTTAATGGAAACTAAAACTATCCCTTAAAGAAAAAAATAATTAGGTTAAATTGCAATTTTAGTTCCTTTATTTTCTGATCTATTACTTTGGTTCCCGTATTCTTTTACTAAAATTTAGTTTTCATATTTCAAAAACTCATAATTTTGATTTAATATTACATTTTCCATATGTTTTGCTTTTTTTTATTTTTTTATTTTTTACATTTAATGTTTAATTAGTGAATGAACATATATAAAATTACAATTAATAACTGAACCAAAATTATGATTTTTTTTAATTATAAGAATTAAAATCACGAAAAAACAAATAGAAATATCAAAACAGAGGATCAAGAATGTAAAATGGACAAAAAATTGTAATACAATTTAACATTTATCAGACATTTCGTTTTAACAGTATATAATTGAGAAGTTTCAGATGCAAGTGCTGGATTAAGCATACACTAACCTTTGGGATGTGGACATAGCCAAACTTATTGATTGAAGTCACAGCAACCCCAAAATTAAGAGCAGCCAACCATATATTAGATATATCTCCTTTTCTGCTGAAAATCATGAATCAATTGTGAAAAGAAAACATAAGGGTGGTTACAACATGCTTGTTGTTGAGCCAATCAGACCAAGACACATTGCCTTCATTAACTAAGGTTTTTCGTTTGAATATTATATATTATTGTATGAGTAAATGGCTCCATAGACTAAGGTTGAAGGTGATAGATATTACATTGCTTTTAACAGCCTCACAGAAATATGGGAGATTTGCGGTTGCTTTGGCATGTACCAAAAGCAACACTGTCCCTTTTTCAGTATCTGTCATCGTCATCTCAACCTTTGCCACTACTAAGAACCTTGTATCCACTATCACTCCACGTTGTCATTTCCTTCCTCGCTTCATTTTGCTGTTATATATAAATAGTCTCCTTGTATTTACATGACACGACACACACCTAGATTACGTAACAGACACCAACGTTACAACTGCAACAATGATTCTATATCTACCTCTCCTCTAACTCCATCTGGGTTTTCTTTTCTGATTCTGACCCTTTGCCTTTATAGTTCTCTTTTCATCTTTTTGCCTATCACTATATGGTAATAGTATAGTACTTTTGGCCAAAGGTTGGGACTTGACAATGTCTTCTTCCAGTTATACTAGAAGCAGTAGTACCATTTTTTATCTATTTCTTGCAGTTTTTGTTACAAAATCTAGCTTTTGCTTCTCTGCCAAGGTATGGCTTGTTTCAAGGATTTTGGTTTAGAGTGTGGTGAGAGCAAATTATGGAATCTATGTTGGCTGGCACTGTCAGGTTTATGTGGTGTACATGGGAAGCAAAACTGGAGAAGACCCAGATGATATTCTGAAGCAGAATCATCAAATGCTTGCAGCTGTTCACAGAGGAAGGTCAGAGCTCAGAATTAATACCATCTTTCTTTTGGAAAATTCATCCCTTTTTCCGTATTTCTTATATGGGGTTTTCCTTTTTTTCCTGGTTGGAATATGTTTAACAGTATTGAACAAGCCAAAGCTTCCCATGTTTATAGCTATAGACATGGTTTCAGAGGTTTCGCAGCCAAGTTGACTGATGAACAGGCTCACCAAATTTCAAGTCAGTAAAATTCCCCCCATTTTTTTTTTCTCCTTTTCTTTGCAGATAAACAAATACAACAATGCTCATTCACTCCTTAAACTTTAATATTTATAGAATATTGTAATTTTTTTTCGTGTTCAAATTTAATCAGAGATGCCGGGAGTGGTATCTGTTTTTCCCAATTCCAAAAGAAAGCTGCACACCACTCATTCATGGGACTTCATGGGACTTCTGAACAACGAATCAATGGAGATTCATGGGTACTCCACAAAAAACCAAGAGAATGTCATCATTGGTTTCATCGATACGGGTGAGAAGTCGTACTCCTACAGTAACCTGAAGCCTTTACGATCATTTTCATAGCAATCTCTTCAACCATAAGTACAACATTCACCTTTTCTTCAAAATCCCGTGAAGACACTTATTAGTCGCTTCATAAGGGCTTGCAAACCTTATTTTATTTCTCTAGTTGCAGAAACTGTGTATCTTTATCCCACTACATTTAGGAATAGCAGCTATAGGAAAGTATGATTGAAAATATTGGATTTCACATGGCATCATTGTGGTAGTCACATTCTTGCTTATCAAAACTCCTTTAATTGAATAAACCATCTCTGAAGAGTTAAAAAATTGATCCTGAATATGCTTCATTCATTTCCTGTTTCACTGCTTCTGCAAACCACAATCGCTTAAAAATTACAATATTGCACTGAAAATGGTTTACTCAATAATTCTTGGAATTTGTTTAGTTAATAGTGTGAAAGAATAATAGTGGATTTTGTTCATAATCATTAGCCTCAATTCAACAGGAATTTGGCCTGAATCCCCGAGCTTTAGAGACACCGACATGCCCCCAGTGCCCCGGGGATGGAAGGGTCATTGTCAATTAGGAGAAGCATTCAATGCTTCATCATGCAACAGGTTTCTGGTTGAATCATATCCTCATGATATTTTAACTTTGACTTCATGGCGTTAGCTTCCAGCTGTGTCATCTTCATTGGTTAATCATTTATGGTACAGGAAAGTGATAGGAGCAAGATACTATATGAGTGGACATGAAGCAGAAGAAGGGTCAGACGGAAAAGTCTCTTTCAGATCTGCCAGAGATAGCTCAGGTCATGGTAGCCACACAGCTTCCACAGCAGCAGGACGCTACGTGGCAAACATGAGTTACAAGGGGCTAGCAGGTGGAGGAGCAAGGGGAGGTGCCCCTATGGCCAGAATTGCAGTGTACAAAGTGTGTTGGAACTCAGGTTGCTATGATGTGGACTTGTTAGCAGCCTTTGATGATGCCATAAGAGATGGTGTTCACATCATATCTTTGTCTCTGGGTCCTGAAGCCCCTCAAGGTGACTATTTTAGTGATGCCGTATCTGTGGGGTCATTCCATGCTGCTAAACGTGGAGTCTTGGTGGTAGCATCAGTTGGGAATGAAGGAAATCCTGGTTCTGCAACGAACCTTGCACCATGGATCATCACAGTTGCTGCTAGCTCAACAGATAGGGATTTCACCTCTGATATCACACTAGGAAATAGTGTTAACATCACGGTAAAGCTTAATCACTTTGTGCTTTGGTGTATGTTTTGTTCACTTGGTGGACTCTATTTAGTTCTCTATAATGGAAACAGGGTGAGAGTCTTAGTCTCTTGGGAATGAATGCCTCTACAAAATTGATTGATGCATCTCAAGCCTTTGCCGGATACTTTACTCCTTATCAATCCAGGTGAAGCACAAGGTACTCAAAAGTGCGAAGAAGCCTAATGTCAATGTAAAGGATTGGTTTTAAGTTAAATGTTGTTCCTTTTCTGCATTTCTGCAGTTACTGTGTAGATAGTTCCTTAAATAAGACCAAGGCCACAGGGAAGGTTCTTGTGTGTCGACATGCAGAGTATTCATCGGAGTCAAAGTTGGAGAAGAGTAGGATTGTGAAAGAGGCAGGTGCTGTTGGGATGATACTCATTGATGAGGCAAATCAAGGTGTTGCCACCCCATTTGTAATACCTTCAGCTACTGTTGGAACGAAAACTGGAGAAGGGATTCTATCTTATATTAATAATACACGGTTTGTAGTATTATATTTAATAGAAGTAGAATAGACAATTTTTATGTTCTGCTGCTATTTTTTCATTCTCTAACTCAGCAACGTATTATGTGACCAGCATGCCTTTGGCAAGGATTTCCAGAGCAAAGACAGTGCTAGGAGTTCAGCCCGCGCCCCGTGTAGCAGCATTTTCTTCTAAAGGCCCAAATGCATTAACCCCAGAAATTTTGAAGGTGATATTGGTTTTATTTGGACAAACTTTTTCACAGAGTTACAAAAGTTCAGTACTTTAACATTTGGAAAAGTTAAATCAGACATCTTTTAAAAAACCTAAATTGGTTATGTCATTTTTACTTAGATGTTCTATTCATTTTACTATTGCACACTATATTTGTCACTCTCATGAAATGTCTTTTAATTTTAACTTAATCCTGAATGATTTACTTGCTGTATTCTAGCCGGATGTTACAGCTCCTGGATTAAACATCCTGGCAGCATGGTCTCCAGCCGCAGCAGGAATCAAGTTCAATATTTTATCAGGAACTTCTATGTCTTGTCCTCATGTAACTGGAATTGCAACTTTGGTCAAAGCTGTCCATCCTTCATGGTCTCCTGCTGCTATAAAATCTGCTATCATGACAACGGGTATTAAATGACAGCTGTCATGTGTTTTCCTTTCACTTTTACAAAACTAATAGTTATAGCTTCCACATTCAAATGTGACTTCTTTTTTCACAGAATTTCCAGACATGCCTTACCAATATATTACCAAATGCGGTTTGTTTGAGATTCTTCTTAACAAACATTAAAATAAAACTTTTTATTACATTAAATCTTATTTCACTTAATGGCTAAATATACATACTGAGCATAACCACTCAAAACTAATATTTAAGTTCATTATGCAGCAACAATTCTGGATAAGCACCACCAACCCCTTAGAGCGGATCCTGACAAAAGAAGGGCTAATGCATTTGATTATGGATCAGGCTTTGTGAATCCTACCAAAGTTTTGGATCCAGGTCTTGTCTATGACTCACATCCAAATGAATTTGTTGAGTTCCTATGTTCACTTGGTTATGATGAGAGATCACTCCGCCTTGTCACAAGAGACAACAGCACGTGTGATAGGGCATTCAAAACACCATCGGACCTTAATTATCCATCTATTGCAGTCCCCAATCTAGAGGACACTTTTTCAGTAACCCGAGTTGTGACTAATGTTGGAAAAGCAAGAAGTATATATAGATCTGTAGTGTTGTCTCCTGCGGGGGTTAATGTTACTGTTGTGCCAAATCGATTAGTTTTCACAAGGGTAGGACAGAAAATCAAATTTAATGTAAATTTTAAAGTGGCTGCTCCCTCAAAAGGCTATTCATTTGGGTTCTTGTCATGGAAAAACAGAATATCACAGGTCACGAGTCCTTTAGTTGTCAGGGTTGCACCAGCAAGTCTTGGGTTGGTTAGATAACAGTGCTTCTAATTATGTATATAAGCTTGGAGCTTTACAGTCACTGCCAGTCTTAGTCAAATGCAAATGCAATCAAAATGTTTACTTCTAAACTTTTCTTGTAATAATAAACACACAATTGAATAGATGATATCTCTGATCATACTCACTGAAATAGCATGTTAAGAGAGTATGATGGTCATTTTTATATTTTATTTCTAAATAAAAAGATATAAGTGAATAATTAAATACTTATTACATTTTGAAAATGAAACTATAATTTTAAAGGCAAATTAACACATTTACAAGGTTGTACCCTTCCCATGTGAAGTGAAGGAAAACAAAAAAATGTAAAAGAAAACTTAAATTTGGGTGCTACAGATAATAGAATGCAATTGTATCCTGTGATGTACTCTTCCAAATTTTAAATTTTAAAACATAAACCATTCTATTTTAAAAAACATAAAATTAAAATTAATATAAATATTAAAATTTAACTCATTAAAAAAATAACAATAATGTGATAGAAAATACATATTCACAGGCATGGTTAGATATGAAGTCACCCTTACTTTTGACAGTATAGTTGCTTATTGGTCTATTTAGGCATTTATTTTTCAAAGACAATTTAAAAGTATATCATAATTCATAAGAAGCCATAGGATTTCATTCCAATGTATACAGTGAACCAGAAATATATAAACAATCCCATATATACAGTGAAACAGACATACATAAACAATTTACTATGATTAAAAGATAAAATTATTAATGTATTCTACTGCAATTTAGACAATAAGATTTCGACAAACTCTAATATGGTATTTATCCATAAAAATTCTATGGGTAGACAAAAGGAGAAAACATTTTTTTCTTAGGATTACACAGCAACATAATACATCTAAGACTGGATAGATGGATCAACAAGACCTTCCATCACAACAAGCTGATCCAGCAAAGCAATCTTTTCATCTTCAAGGGATTTTACTTCTTCTTCAACCTCTCTTAACTCTTCCCCTAATGCAAAGCTCTCGTCCTCAAGTAGTAAATACTTCCGCCTCAATGCGCGATACTCATTTCCAGCTGCAGAGGAATCAGGCAATGAATCTGAATTAGAACCTTCTTGTCTCTGAAAAGTTGGAGAAACTTCAGTCATCAATGGTCTCTTGGAACCCTTCTGTGTGGATTTTAGAGATGTCTGTCCATTTTCCTTGATACCATTCCCTCTCAACTGAAATATAGTATTCTGAATTAAGTTTTTCTTCTTCCTTGGTTTATTATTCATGATCTCTTCTGACAAAGGAATCCTTGGATCCTGCATTTCTCACTAATAATCACTGCAAAATAAAAATTAAAAATAAAAACTATAAATCATGGAGAATAAGAATTGAAAAATAATTTAAAGAGAAATTGATTAATCAACAATGTAAAAAACTAAAAAATCAATTCTACATCAAAACAAAAACGCATTTATAAAAACAAATTATTGATTTCTCCAATCAAATGTCTCTCAATTGAACTTCTATATTGATGAAAAGGATGCTAAATTCAAGCATTAAGTTTAATGAATTGGGTTCAAACAAAGCACAATTTTCAGTAGATGTTTCTTCATGACCCGACTTTTTTTGCAACTGATGTAGTACGTAAAAAAAATTGCGCCCTATTCAAAATCTTCTGAAAGTACAACTATTCAGTGTGAAAAAAAGAAAACTTGGGTTAAGACAAATTGAAAATCCCTTCTCCCAAAGCCGAAATTCAAAATCCAATACTGATCAAAAGATTATAAAGAAAACAAAGATTGGAGCGATTACAGAGGGAGATAGAGGGAAGCAGAAAGCCAAACCTTGAGAAGGTGATTGAGCGAGGAATTCTCTTATATATGTTCAATTTGGAAACGAAGACACACCGAAGCGAGATCTTCAAAGTTCAGAGGCAAACAACCAAATTAGGGTTTGCAGAAGAAGAAATATTGGGGACAAGTTAGATATGGTGATGCACAGGAAATAAATCAAGGGCATGACTCATGCTTTACTAGTCATTTTTTTTTATAACTTTTTGGGAATGCACATATCAAAACTAATTATTTGTTCCTTCAAATTTAAGATATAGATATAGATATAAGTTCTTTTTTTTTGGTTATATCTTTTGAAATAAGTTATTCTTTTAAAATAAAGTAAAAACAGTAAATTTAAAGTATTACAAATAAACGATAAAATCTATTTTCTCTTTTTATGAAAAAAAAGTTATTATTTCTATTACTTAAATATTAAAAAGTTTTAGTTAATGTTATCTTTTCAATCAACTAAAAGTTTATCATCATACCTCATATTTTGTAAGATGGTGATATTTTAATAATACTAAAATATGGTATATTTTGATAATATTATTTATTTTTGAAAGTGAATACCGATGTCAAATTAATATTTTTCTATTTTATATATAATATGTTATATTGGCAAAACAAAAGTAAAAAGTAAAAATTGTTAAAATACTTTTTTCGTAACAAAATAAATAATTTTAAAAAATTCATCAATATTTATTTAATAAGATAAAAATATTTTTTCAAAAGTATATCTTTACTTATTTTTATTTAAGATTACTAATATTTTGATGTGAAAAAATAGTCTTAAATTATATAACCAAGTTAATTAATTATTATTTAATATCACAAAACATTTTTTTATGTAAAATTATAGATATGTCACATCATTGAGTGAATTGACTTTTATTTCAAATTACATAATAAATTCTGTGTGAAATAGATAAGAAGAGTTAGTTTTTAACTTCAAATTGTGTTAATATAATATTTTAAAATTATCTTTTTAATTAAATATCTATTTTATTATATTATTATATTGTTATAATTATTTATTAAGTATTTGTAAAAAATAAAGATTTTCTTTATACTAATATTCTCTTTTACACAAATTATCTTACAAATTTAAATATTGATATTATTATAATTACTCACAACACTTGTACATGTAAAAGTGACTCAATAGTTAATCCATTAAGTGATAAGAATATGTATTTTAATCTAGTCACCATTTAACCATGATAAAAAAAAAAAAAAAAAAAAAAAAAAAAAAAAACTTCTCTATAAGTCATAATTAGCTAGTAGCATAGGAAACATTTTCCAATTTGTTTTCAAGAACTATGTGGGACCATGTGTAGATGGTGTTCGGAATGAGAGAAGAGTTATTTCCTTTCCTCACTTCACGTCTGTCATTAAAAACGTGCACTATAATAAGACATAATCTGATAATAATGCATTATTTAATGATATATTCATTTTTGAAAATAACTATTATATAACTTTCTTTTGAAAATATTATCTCTTAATGTAACTATTATATAACATTTAGTATTATATGACTATTATCTCTTTCGAAAATAACTATTATGTATAATTTAATATTACATAACTGGTGAAGATATTATTATATAACTATTATATTAATTGAAGATAATATTTAAGTTATATATAATCATAACTATTTTCTTCAATTTCGAAAAATATTTCTTGTATTTTAATACTCTACAGTTTCACTCTAGTGTCATAAATAAATAAAAATAACATCTTTTTTCTTTAAATTATGGGAAAATATTTTATTTAAAACTTAAAAAATAGAGATAAAAATAAACTTTATTTTTACTCTCTAGAGAGGTGAATGATGTTTTATTGAGATTTTTTTTTATAAAAATTTGTTGTGTAAAAGGATTTACAGACACAAAAGATAAAAAAAAATAAAAAAATCGAGGTTTATCAAAAGTTACGACTGTAACTATAGTTTATTTTTTTAAAAAACTATCATTTTTATATATTGAAAATAATATTATAGTAAACTTATAATATGATGAGTATTTAAAATTAATAATAATATTTATACTAGTACTTGAATTATTTTCTCTTGTAACTACTGAACTATACAAGGAAAAGGCAAAAGCTAGCACATAAAATATTACAAACTTTGTAATCATTTTCCAACACTGAGTATGGTAAAAAAAGATAGCGGAAAAGAATATATTGCTGGCTATATCAAACACCTTCGCGTTAACAAGAACTATAGGGACAGGTACATTTTTTTTTTTTTTAATACGTTTTAAGTGAATTATATTATTGTGCACATTTTATTTTTATTTTAAAATGTAAATACTGTAAAATTTAATTAGTACAAAATATAGCTTTAAAAAACGTTAATGAAGTCATCCATTTCTCATACTATAAAAAAAGGCCAGCCATTGCCAAATGTGCCCTGTGATGTTGCATCACATTGGACCGACGAGATAATTAATCCAAGAAAATACTGCTAAAAGTATGAGATTGAAAATAGAATCCAACACCTTGTTATAATTATATACAACAATTTTTTTTTTTACTATTTCACATATTTTAAATTTTCGTTTAAAATTCCTCAAATGGTGGATTATGTTTAAAAATAAAAACGTCAATAGAGAAATTAACTGATCTTGTCGAAAAAATATATGTAGTTTTGTTGAAAAAGTAAAATAGAAACAAAAGTAAATGATTAGATGAATATAAATCAACGTATTATAGTGTGAACGGTCCATTAAATATTAAACCAAGACCAAGTTGCACCAAAAGCAATATGAAAATGAAACTAATTCCAAAAGCTTATCACGAATTGCGAACTGTATTAGGTCAGGCCACATGCTGAAAGTACAAGGCAACGTGGAATGCAAATACAATACAATATCTTAAATCAACGTTGTCTCAATAAAGCAATTTTTGTTCTATAGATAACAGAAAAGAAAAGAAGAGTTAGAAAGAAGCACAGGGTGGCATTACTTTAGATTGAGTTCATTAAATCTTTCAAATATAATTATCTAAAACTTAATCTTTATTTCTCAACTAATCGATTTACTGATAAATTTTATTTAAATGTTTACAACAAGACTTAACCAGTATTAGTTTAACATTATTTATATATTTAGTTAGTATTATTTGTGAATATTTTCCGAAATAAAAAACCTATATAGGAAGGTGATTATGAATTTTATAATGTTTCGCGTAGAAACGAAGACACGCAGAGAACAGAGAAACTTCATGGAAAACAAAGCCAAGAGTCCCTAATTCAAAAATCTAAAACACAACGTCACACTTCCAACCTCATTTTCCTCGAGCAGAGAAAAACAGCAGAAGTTAAACAAATCACAAACTAAAATTAACAAACAGACACACATGATTCCCCTTCAATGCAACAACATGGGTGGTTACTCCGCCGCCATCGCCGTCATCACCACCATCCTCTTCCTCTTCCCGGCGCCGACTTCCGAAGCCCAGATTCTCAGCACACAACCCCACGTTTTTGGTCCCTTCAACCAATCCTACTTCAACACGTTCGCGGTGTTGCCCAGCGCCGCCATCAACCTGGATGCGCTCCAAATAACACCAGACAGCACCGGCAACGTCTCCCTGACCAACCGCTCCGGCAGAATCTTCTTCGACACCCCCTTCACTCTCTGGGACGACCAAGATAGCCTCGACGGAAAAATCGTCTCTTTCAACACTTCCTTTCTGATAAACGTGTACCGTCCCAAGAACGAAACTCCCGGCGAGGGCATCACCTTCCTCATCGCGCCTTCTCCCTCTCCCCCTCCTCTCAACAGCTACGGCCAGTTTCTCGGCCTCACCAACGCCTCCACCGACGGCAACCGCACCAACCAAATCCTCGCCGTGGAGCTTGACACCGTGAAGCAGGACTTCGACCCCGACGACAACCACATCGGCCTGGACGTTAACGGCGTGAGGTCCAACCTCACTGTGTCTCTCACTCCCTTGGGGTTCGAGATCGCGCCCAACGTCACGCGCTTCCACGTGCTGTGGGTGGAGTATGACGGCGACCGGAAGGTGATCGACGTGTACGTGGCGGAGCAGCCTGATAAAGACGCGCCCATAGTGGCAAAACCGGCTAAGCCGGTTTTGAGTTCGGCTCTCGATCTGAAACAAGTGGTGAACAGGGTTTCTTATTTTGGGTTCTCTGCTTCGACCGGTGACAACGTTGAACTGAACTGCGTGCTGAGGTGGAACATTTCTATTGAAGTTTTTCCCGAAAAAAAGGGTGTCGGAAATGCGTTGAAGATTGGGTTGGGTGTTGGAGTGCCGCTGGTGGTTCTTCTAGTAGCGGGTGTTGTAGGGTGGGTTTATTGGTTGAGGAGAAAGCAGAGAGAAAGCGAGACTCAGATTTTGGGAACTCTCAAGAGTTTACCTGGAACTCCCAGAGAGTTTAGGTATCAAGAATTGAAGAAAGCAACTAATAATTTCGACGAGAAGCACAAGCTTGGACAAGGTGGTTACGGCGTCGTTTATAGAGGAACACTTCCGAAGGAGAAGTTGGAAGTCGCCGTTAAAATGTTCTCCAGAGACAAGATGAAAAGCACCGATGATTTCTTGGCTGAACTCACCATCATCAATCGCCTTCGTCACAAAAACCTCGTTCGCTTACTCGGTCAGTTACTTTAATTCATTTCTCATTATTATTGTTTCTTTAATTGGTTTTTAGGTTTGATTTAGTTATGATTTCCATGAACATAAATTCCAGTTATTAGGATTTAGGATCTAGATCCGACAGTGGTTCTGTCCAGATCATCATGGTAGGAGCAAAGCAATTATTGCTAAAATTCTGTCGTATGTGTCTTGGCTGACAACATTGACCAGCTGGGGTGACAGTTGGTGCTGTCCTAACCTGACTCCTACATCTTTGTGCATTCATGTATTCAACGTGGTTGCACAAAGCTGAAGAACACTTCTTCGAAGTGTCTTCCACTGCAAGGGTATTTTTGTTGTAGTGTTTCATCCAAAGTTCCTCTGGATTCGTTTTAGTTCGAAAGTGACCTTAATTTTATACCTTGTGTCCGTAGTCAACATTAACTGCTGAGTTGAGTGATATTCATTGAAGGTTCCTTCACCCTCACCAAAAGTGCCCACTTCATTTTCACTTCTTATGTAACAAACCTAATCTTATAACACGGTCAACTCAAATCTACTATCTTCTAATTCAAAATTGAACTCATA
>Ga0209700_104019_pt1 | contig 27214 bp, 23 predicted proteins | sample SiratroredBW_FD_187528 | JGI IMG/M metagenome (GOLD analysis project Ga0209700, IMG submission 187528) | Root nodule microbial communities of legume samples collected from California, USA - Siratro red BW (SPAdes) (version 2) | ecosystem: Host-associated > Plants > Roots > Nodule | place: USA... | reverse complement strand
TTCTTTTCTTTTCAAAAGTTTCAGATGTAGAACTTTCATTTCTGATAATACTCCTTCTTTAATGAATTAGGAGCTTTTGACATGTTCTTTTTTTTTGATGAATTTCATTCTTGGGATCCTTAAACTGAGTTTCGACATGTTGATGATCATTGCTTAGGGTATTTTTGAAAGAAAATTTTATTTTTGGCTCAAAGAGGGTGCAAAGTATGTGTAAAAGTGTTTGGGATGAAGAAACATGACTATATATCATTTCGAATCATGATTGCTTGATTTTTCAAAGAGTTAACCGTGGAACAAAATTAATGACTTCCTATATGTATCATTTTTTTATTTATTGTCTTATCTTTTGCTTAGATCGCCCTTTCAAGTTTTCACTCTAACAGACTTTTATTTTATTTTTTTTCTAAATACCCCTCAGAGAACTAGGTTTAGAGATTTAGAAAATAACCAAATGAGAGAACACAACAACTTAGGCAAATCCTTTTGTCTGAGAATTGTAGGAATTTTGAGGCGTTTTTTGGAATTTTTAGGAATCTTAGGAAGGCAAAAAAAGTAGCAAGCATCATGTATGAAAATGTTTCCCTAGAAAAGTCAATTTTTACTTTTATTAAACATTTTGCTTGAATGATCCTTATTTTATTATTATTCCTAATCTTGTGAATTTAATGATCCATGAACAAATGACTCACCACATTTTCTATTTTTGAAAAAAATTTCACAACATGTGAAACAAAAAAACTTGCCCAATGAAACTTTGAATTTCATAATGGAAAAATGAGAGAGTACAAAATTACACAAAAACTATATACAAAATTTTTTTGTTATTACGGAATCATACTAAGCATAAAACTTTTTGACTGAATCAGAGTTAACTGGCAATGGTAACTCTTCCCCATCCATCTTGTGAGAATTAATGCTCCTCCTGGTAATGCCCGTTTTACCACATAAGGACCTTCATAATTAGGCATTCATTTCCCTCTACTATCCTTTTGATCTGTTATGATCTTTTTCATCACCAATTCACCTTCTTGGAATTCTCTAGGGCGAACCTTCTTATCAAATGCCCTTTTCATTCTTTTTTGGTATAACTACCCATGACATGCTTTGCCTGATCCCATTTTGCTTCCTCTAATTGGGCTTTCATCAGTACTCTCAAAGAAGGAATTTCTACTTCAAAAGGGAGAATTGCCTCCATTCCATATACCAATGAGAATGGTGTTGCTCCAGTTGAGGTTCTTACTGAAGTGCGATAACCATGCAACGCGAAAGGCAACATCTCATGCCAATCTTTATATGTCACTACTATCTTCTGGATAATTTTCTTTATATTCTTCTTTGCTGCTTCAACTGCTCCATTCATTTTTGAACGATAGGGAGTAGAATTATGATGTTGAATATTGAATTCTTCACATAGCTCAGACATTATCTTGTTATTTAAATTGGTAGCATTATCAGTAATGATTCTGCTGGGTAGACCATATCTGCAAATGATTTCCTCTTTGATGAATTTGGTCACTACTTTTCTTATCACATTGGCATAAGAAGCAACTTCCACCCATTTGGTGAAGTAATCTATTGCCACTAGGATGAAGTGGTGTCCATTTGAAGCCTTCGACTCAATAGCTCCAATAACATCTATGCCCCACATGGAAAATGGCCAAGGTGTGGATAGAACCTTTAATGTTGTAGATAAGACGTTGATATTGTCTGCATATACTTGACACTTATGACATTTTCTTACATGGATGCAACAATCATTTTCCATAGTCAGCCAGAAATACCCTACTCTCAAAATCTTTCTAGCCATTGAATGACCATTCATATCATTTCCAAAGGTTCCTTCGTGGACTTCCTTTAAAATCAACTCTGCTTCTTTTGCATCTACACATCTGAGGAGCATCATATCATGATTTCTTTTGTATAACACATCCTCATTTAACATAAACTTGGCAGCCAATCTTCTAACATTCTTTTGTCATTTTCATTGGATTCCTCTGGATATTCTTTGCTTTTGAGGTATCTCTTGATATCAAAGTACCATGGCTTGCCATCTTATTCCTCTTCTATGAAGGAACAATAAGCAGGTTGTTCATGACTCTTCATCTTGATCATAGGCAACTCTCCCTCTTGAATAATATCAAACATGGATGAGAAAGTAGCAAGAGCATCAACCAATTGATTCTCCTCTCCTGAAATATGCTGAAATGTTATAATCACGAGTCTCTCATTCTCCTCTTATCTGATGGATGACAAGAGCAGAATCACCATATATCTTCAAACTCTTTACCTTAAAATCAATGGCAGCTCGAATCCCCACAACACACGCCTCATATTCAGCTTTATTGTTGGTACAATCAAAGCATTATCTAGCTGTCATGGATATATATTGTCTTTCAGTTGATATAAGCACTGCTCCTATTCTATGCCCTAGTGCATTAGAGGATCCATCAAAAAATAGAATTCAAGTATCATCATCATCATCATCATTCTCTTTAAAAAGAGACAAAATTTCTTCATCTAGAAATTCAGGTTGCATAGGCTGATAATTCTCAACAGGTTGGTAAGCCATGTAATCTGTTAGAGCACTATCCTTGGTATCCTTTTGATTAACATATTGTATATCATATTCTGACAACAACATTTGTCATCGAGCTATTCTTCCTGTGAGAGCAGGTTTTTCAAAGATGTATTTGATTGTATCCATTTTGGATATTAACCATGTAGTATGACTCAACATGTATTATCTTAATCCGTGAACAGCCCAAGCTAAGGCACAACAGGTTCTTTCCAATGCAGAATATCTTTCTTCACAATCGGTGAATCTCTTGCTCAGATAATAAATAGCATGTTCTTTTCTTCTTCTTGTTTCATCATTGTAAAATATGTTTTGGCCACATTCAAGAGGGGAGTGAATTGAACACCTTTAAAAACTTTTCGCAAATGTATTTTTCAATGTAAAAAATGAAAAATCTTTAAAGAAAATATTCAAGATGATATAAATTGCAAATAGCAAAGGTTCAAAACAAATTCCAGAATAAAGGTAATCACACAAAATCAGTAAACTGAAGACAGATTGTAATTCTGGAAAACCAGTAGACGGTTAAGCAAGTTCTGGAAAAATAACAGCGAACAGTAAATCCAGTTGTTTAAAGATTAATTCAAGAAATTAAAGAATTCGATCAACTCCAAGTTAACAATGAATTACTGACTCAATAACCTATTATTAAACAGAACATATTTGGTTTAATATCAGAAAACAGATTTGGTTTAATATCATACAACAATTTTTAACCTTCAATTGTGACAAATCAACTTTTTTGGAAAAACTGACTAATGAACAGTAAACTCAGTGAATTAGAAAATGATTCAGTTCCAAAATTAAAATGAGTAAATTGTATTCAAGTGAGATATATGTTCTTCAAAAATAGTTAGACTATTATCAGAATATTAAGCAAACAGTTCAGTTCACAGGTTTTAATAGATTCTGAAAATTCAAGAAATTCAACAAGATATATCAAGAAGTATCAAGAGAGTCCAAGAGAGAATAAGAACACAAGGATTTATCCTGGTTCACCCTTCCTCAAGGGCTACGTCCAGTCCCTTACTCCACAGTAAGGATTTCCACTATAAAAAGATCAAACCAGATCAGTTTATAGAAATTCAACCACTTGTTACCTGCAAGAATACACTGCTCCCCAGAGAAAACAATCCGCTAAAACCCAGAAAACCCCTTACTGATCCCCTTAGCAAGTTACAACCTGTACAGAACCCACTGTACAAACAAAATTACCACACAAGGTAACTCACACCAGAATAGAATTCAGTAAAATGAAAGATTTCAAATAACCACAATGGCACAAGCACTTCTATATAAGAACAGATTGCAAAAGTAATAAGAGCAAGAGTATAAAAGGCTTATTCAGTATGATCAGATCAGTAGTATAGCAACAGCAGTCAATTCAAAGCTCTAGCAGTGTTGAGAAAACAGTCCTTGAAGAGCTTTTTGGATGATCTTGATCACAAAAACTATCGAGGCGTTTTTTCTCTCTCTTGGAAAACTTAGAGCACTGATTGGAAAATGATTCAGAATGATTTCCTTATGTTCCAAAATTTCGCGCCAACTATTTATAGACAACTGTCATTTAAAATTCAGTCGATTGTTTTGTCAAATAGTCGACTGTTTATCTCCAGTCAGTTAAAACAGTTGTTCAAAACTCAAAATTTGATTTTAGTAATTTCTCAAAACCTTAGTTTAATCAAATTTGAAAACATGGAGCTTATCCTTGATTGAAAATGCTTATAATGTTGGATTGAATCAAACTTGCCACACAACATATAATCCTAAGTTCTAAACCGAGCCTTTCAATCTTCACGAAATCTTCATGCAGTCCCGTATGATCACATGGTCTTGAACTTCTTCACATGGTTGGCTTAATCAAATCTTCACAGCAACTCACTGGTGCTAACAATCATGTTGACCCAAGACACATCCTATTGATCCATCTAAAACTATCAAATATAAAATGAGAGGCCTCCTAGGAACCGACAAACGTAATATAAGGGGTTCTCATAAATATTGCTTAATTTTGTCAAAAGCTTATTAACAGTTCTCATTCCACTCTACAGTTTGATTCTTACGCAACAACTTGAATATTGGTTCACAAGTGGAAGTTAATTGGGAAATAAACCTGGCAATATAGTTTAGTCTCCCCAGAAAACCTCGAACCTTTTTTTTCTGTGCAAGGATGTGGCATTTCTAGAATCATACAAACCTTGTCTAGGTCCACTTCAATTCCCTTTTGACTCACAATGAAACCTAGAAGCTTTCTAGATCTCACACCAAAAGTACATTTTGTTGAATTTAATCTGAGCTTGAACTTCCTCAATCTTCCAAATAGCCTTCTCAAATTAACAAGATGCTCTTCCTCGGATTTAGATTTGGCGATCATATCATCGACGTACACTTCAATCCCCTTATGCATCATGTCATGAAAAAGAGTGACCATGGCCCTCTGGTATGTTGCTCCAGAATTTTTAAGCCCAAACGACATTACTTTATAACAAAAAGTACCCCATAATGTGATGAAGGTAGTTTTCTCCATATCTTCAAGTGCCATCTTGATCTGTTTATACCCAGAAAATCCATCCATGAATGAATACAATAAAGAGATAGCAGTGTTGTCAACCAAAGTGTCAATATATGGAAGTGGAAAATCATCTTTCGGACTGGCTCTATTCAAATCCCGATAATCCACACACATTCGTACTTTTCCTTCTTTCTTTGGCACAGGCACAATATTAGCCACCCATTGGGGGTATTTGGCTACTGCCAGAAAACCCGTATTAAATTGTTTTTCAACTTCTTCTTTTATCTTTAATGTCATTTCAGGTTTCATTCTTCTTAATTTTTGCTTAATTGGAGGACATTCAGGCTTCAGAGGTAATTTATGTTGTACTATATCAGCATCTAGACCAGGCATATCTTGATAAGACCAGGCAAAAACATCCTTGAATTCTTGCAAAAGAGTATGCAACTGTTTTTGCATTTCTTCTGTCATAGTGGTGCCAATCTTGACTTGCTTCACTTCTCCTTCTTCTCCCAAATTGATTATCTTTATCTCCTTTTGATGTGGCTTTATTTCTTTTGTTCCTTGTTCCACTAATCTCAACAATTCTGGAGGGGTCTCGCAGTGTTCATCATAATCATTCTCCGTATCTTCGACAGGCAGAGAAAAATTTGGACACAAAATTTTTGAATTTTCAAAATCATCGCATCTACAATTATATACAAAAATAAATATGCAGAAAAAGAAAACATGAAAACATGAATTTATTATGCAAACTGATATTATTACTGAAATTCAAAACATAGGGTTTTAAGCCAAAGTGACTTTATTTTAAAGGAAAAACAACCAAAACAATAAAAGATTACATCTCTTCAGTGGTATACACCATAAGTAAATCTTTGAACTCCCAATTGTTAATTTGTGCATTAGGAAGACAAGGGTGCACAAGACTCAACTCTTCATCTTCCAGCATTTCTTCAGTTATTGCCACTTGGTCAGAATTTATTCATCCAGAACTTCGAAAAGTTGCTCTATGTCACACAAAGTAATTCCCTTGTCTTTTAGCTTGTAGCCTCTCAGCTTGGCTATGTTTCTTTCTTTCTTTTCCTGTATCATCTTCTTCTTATCTTCCTAGGTTGGTTTATACCCCAATCCATACCTTCCTTTGTTTTCAGTCAACTTTAGTGGATGAACAGGTCCTTGACCATTTTTGCCCAGTCCCTGTCCATATTTGTACCCTTCCTTCAGCATAAATTTGGCCATCACCAATGATGCATTTGACAAGCACGGATTGACCCTAGAAGGTTCCACATACATCATTCCCACAATCTCTACGGCCTGGAAAGAAGTTTCAAGAGCTTCTTCAGCAACTTCAATATAGGAAGAGGATAGTGGTTTGCTCACAAGTAGATCTTCTTCTCCATAAACTATTATTAGCTTATCATCAACCACAAACTTGAGTTTTGGTGCAAGGTGGAAGGTACAACTCCAGCAGTATGAATCCAAGGGCGCCCAAGCAAACAACTGTAGGCAGGAAGAATGTCCATCACTTGAAATGTTACTTGAAAAGTACATGGTCTCACTTTAATGGGTAACTCAATTTCACCCATAACCTCTCGTCTACTTCTATCAAAAGCTCGGACAATCATGGTGCTTGGGCACAAATGAGCTCCATCACAGGGTAACTTGTCAAGTGTAGTCTTTGGCATCACATTCAGAGATGATCTATTGTCAATGAGCACTCTATCCAGGACATGATCCATGCATTTTACACAAATATACAGAGCTTTGTTATGACCCCTCCCTTCTGTAGGTATTTCTTCTTCAGTAAAAGTAAGATAATCATTAGTAGTGATGTGACTAATGCTACCTTCAAATTGGTCTAGAGAAATGTCTCGTTCAACATGAGCTCCATTAAGAATTTTCATCAACAATTTTCGATGAGAAGGGGAATGCATCAATAACTCCAACAGTGAAATTCTAGTTGGCATTCGATTTAATTGATCCACCACCTTATACTCACTTTGTTGTATGAATCTCAAAAATTCACAGGCTTCTTCATCAGAGATTTCCTTCTTCTCATTCCCTTCCTGCTTTTGATCATTTTGAAGAGCTTTGTCTTTTAAGAAATCTCTGGTTGTTTCCATAGTCACTTCTTCTTTGGCTTTTTCATGACTCCTATCTCTTCTCAATTTTTGCAGGAGCAAAAAGACGACCACCTCTTGTCATTCCCCCAATTCCAGTGATATTATCCACAGTCACTTTGACAGTATTTGAAACTTCAGTCTTTTGATCTCCTTTAGGTTCTTGTTTTAGAACATTAATTCCATATTTCCACATAACTGCCTTATCACTTTTGTATGGAAAAGGAGATGGAACTTGGATCACCACAAGATGCACTCCTACAGGCACTACTGATTCTCTAGTGACATGTATCACCAATGGTTCGGGTTTTGATATGCCTGATCCTTCACCAATTTGAACAAACACTTCTTGTTCTTTCTTTTGATGACTAATCTGCAATAGCTGTCGATTCATCAAATCCTACAAAAAATCTTTGAATTCAGAACAATCTTCAATGGAATGACCATTACTAGAATGAAACTCACACAAAGCATCTGACTTGTTCATAGGTTTGAAGTAACCCATTTAGCAAATCAAAGAGAACACATCCTTTAGGGGGCTCCTGATATCTCCAACACTTCTTATCAACCCTTGACCTTCTTCACTTATAAGAGCATTTGTGGAAGGTCCTGCATGTCCCGATAAAGGGTTCTTATCAACATTTGGCTTATTTTCTTAGAATGTCAGTCATCCATTGTCTATCAATGACTGAACTTTGTATTTGAAGGCTTTGCAGTTCTCAATTGAAAGTCCAACTGCCCCACTATGATAATCACATTTGGCATTAGCATCATAAAACTTGGGGTAAGGAGGTTGCAAGGGTTTCATGGGACTTATTGCAACCATAGCCCTTTGAAGGAGAGTTGGAAGGAGTTCTGTGTATGACATGGGAATTGGAGTAAATTGAATTTGTTCTCTTCTCTGAAATGAATTTTGATCCTGAGATCGATGAGAGTTTGATCCCCCTTCGTTCTTCCAATTTGGCCTAGTGACCTGAAAGGGTTGATGATTCCTTGAGTTGTATTAGCCTTGTAGTTAGTTGAGGGTTAATGAACTGTGGTCGAGGATACCTGGCCATCACTCTCTTTCTTTTTACCAAAATTGAAGCTGAACTTTTTGCCAGTAGAGGTTCCGGATGAACCTTGAGCTATTTTTCCAGTTTTCCACCCAAGCTCTATTCTTTCTCCAATGATTACAATATCAGCAAAGTTGGAAGATACACTGCCCAACATATGTTCATAGAAAGGTGACTGCAACGTACTCATGAACATTGTCACCATTTCTCTATCATGCAATGACGGTTCTACCTATGCAGCCAACTCCCTCCATCTTTGAGCATACTCCTTGAAGGTTTCTGAATTCTTCTTTGATATATTTTGAAGTTGCAATCTAGCAGGAGCCATATCAACATTATATTTGTATTGTTTCAAAAATGCATCCACTAAATCATTCCATGATCTGATTTGAGTTGGTTCTAGATGCATATACCAGCTTAGAGCAGTATCTGCTAAGCTGTCATAAAAGAAGTGCATCAACAATTTTTCATCACCAGCTTGTGCCGCCATCTTTCTGCAATACATAGTTAGATGATTCCTGGGACAAGAAGTTCCTTTGTACTTCTCAAATTCAGGTACCTTGAACTTGGGAGGAATCACAAGATCAGATACCAAGCATAAACCAGCAATATCCCCAAATCCAAAACTACTACCTCCTCCAATAGCCCTAAGCCTTTCCTCCAAGAATTCCAGCTTAGTCTTAGATTCTTCAACATCTTGAGGTGATCTCTGAACTGCTGGCCCTATTGGTACTCCTTCGCCTGTTGCCACTTGAACAATTGATGGTGTTCCAATAAAGACCGTTGCCCCAACATTGGCATTTATGGTTCCATCACTTGGTTGCACTTGAATTGGCTATGTTGACTTACAGGTATGCCAGAAGGGTCAACTATAATGTTAGGAGTTGCAGCACCATGCACACTTTCATAAGGTGGAGTATAATTAGGAGGCAAACCATATGGAGACCATCCACTGTTTACTTGAGCAGTATTGGTTTGAAGTGCTCTAATCTGCAGCATCGCGGGATTGGAAGCAGTAGCTTCATCATTTATGGTTACAGAATTATCCCTAGTGTTTTTCAGGGCAACTAAGGCTTCAAGTATTTGACCCATCTGATCTTTCAATTGGTTGACATCATTTTTCACAGATTCCACTATTGCACCCAAGTCTTCCATCCTTTTGCGATTTGCACAAGTTCCGTACGGGTGTTGCAAAAATTTAGTCGTTATTCTTTTCTCTTATTTTATTTACCAAAAATTTATTCCATCTCCTCATACCATTGTATCCACTGTCTCTTTGTAGCTAAAGCCTGATCTCTTTGTTGAATTAAACCTTCTAAACAGGCATTGAGAGCAGTAAGGTCTTGTTTGCTTTTCCTCTCTTCTTTGTTTCTTCACAATCTTCTCTTGATCCTTCACCAAGTTGTCATAGCTATGATGAAGATCAAAGAGTTTACTGGTTAGTCTAACATTCTCCCCTTTCAGCTCATCCACCTCTTGTTTCAACTACTTGACTTCTTTTGATTCTTCTGATTCTTGTTCTTGCTCTAACTCTTCCTTTGGTACTTCAGGAACACACAGCTTGAAGGACAACTTAACCATCCAAACTCTTTCCACCAACCACCTTTCATATGACATCTCACTATCCATGGTCCAAGGCCTAGTGTCCTTCCCTTGAATGACCATCTTATCCAAAGCTCTTCGAAGTTCTGGAAGTATCTCAGCTGATGAACCTTCTTCATAAAGAACTAAAAGAGGTTCTAAAACAACAGAAATAGGAGCCCCTGCTATCGGTTAACCAAACTGTCTTTGAATAAGCATAGGATTGTAGTAGATACAACCTTTAGCACCTATGAGTGATACATTAACCCTTTTAGAGCATTGGTACACCAGTTGGGTTCTCTGTTGCCGTGCTGGCTGCCATCAGATTTTTGTTTGAGTTAAACCAGCCAAACATTGAGCCCATTCATTCACTCCCTTGGTCTCCAGCCCCTGTTGCTTAACTGATTCCACTGGACACTTAATACCTACAACCCTTTCTTCGAAGCGAGCAATCAACCAAACAAACAAAGCAGGTAAGCAGCAAACTATCAATCTTCTCTTCCCTGAGTGACACTGGTCAAGAGCTATGTAAGTGTTAGCCAAGATTGCAATAACTGGATTTTCAGCATGAGTCTTGAAAGCTAAAAAGACCTTGATAGCAACATCATCTACAAAACTATCCGCTTTCAGGAACAACATAACTCCAAAGAGAGCTAAGGCTAAAACATCCATATAAGCATCCCAACTTTCTTTCTCACAGAGTCTACGCAAATACCTTTCTAGGAAGCTTAGAATAAAACCATTTATATCATATAGCTCAACAAATTCCTTCTTCAATTCCTTCACAGATATTTTCATGATCTCAGATAGGGTGTACATGGAGAAAGATTGTTCCAAGTGCTGATAAGGCATCATCTTGTTTGTTGGCATGTCCAGGATTTGTGAGAATTCTTTAAAAGTTGACACCAATTGAAAGTCACAAAAGGTGAAACACCTTAGTGGAGGATCATAATACTGAGCTAGGGCAGTAATGGCAGGTTCCTACATCTCTACTTCCAGCAATCCTAACAAGTTCCCATATTACTCCTGAATATAGTCTTCCGCACTGCCTTGAGCTTCTGTCCTAGTTCTCTGAGGACAATCAAATCACTCTTCAGCACTTTGACTCTTATCTTCTTCAAGCCTTGTACTGTAATACTTCTCTCAAATCCAGATTCCACATTAAGTTCCATGACGTATTTTACACTTTTAGTTTCAATGAAATACCGCAAGAAAAATGCTTGTAATGTAATGAATATGTATTTTGAAAAAGTATGTGAAAAGAAATAAGATTATTTTTTTCACAAATCAATTTTTTCAGAATTGTTCTTAGCCTACTCTCACAAATTTCTTTTAAAAATAAACAATCTTTGTTTTGTAATGCATGCAAAGAAAATGATGTTGATTGTTTTTTATTCAAGACCCATGTGGTTTCATATGTATAACAAATAACAAGTGGACCATTGAGCTGCAAAATTCTCCCTTAGTGCCCTAATTATAGTTTGACCTAATAGGTAGAGTTCTAGGATTTTTTATATGAACTCACACAGGATACTTTTGCCTTAATTCCTATTAAAGGTCACTAGAGCCATGACCCACTTTACCACACATCCACATTAGTCAGTAATGACCTTTATAAACATGAGAATAAAGCAAACAGACTCTACTTGGAGCTTTCACAACCAGGAAAGGAAGTACATCTCCCAATCTTGTTACGCTACTCCTCTATTTTTAAGCTTCACAGACCCGGGTATAGGGCCACACTCATGATATGCAAATAAAATGGGTGTGTGAAGGGAGAAAAATGCTAACCCAAACCCCATCTGCAAAATAGTCAGAAAATTCCCAGGCAGATATATATAACATGCCTTCTACCCTAGGATTCAATATTTCAACAATACAAGTATTTACTTACTTTGATACACTCCTACACTGCAAATTAAAATATATAGCATGCAATATATACAAAAATAAAAAAACAAGATATGTGAACATAAATAGTCCTAAAAAATGATAAACAATATATACACAAATATAAATAACAACAAATATTATTTACAAAAGTAATAAACAAAAAAGGGAAAAAATAAACATTAGAAAATCACACAAATTTTACTCACTTAATTAAATTGGCCTAACTCTCTAAATGTCGCCAGTAGAGTCGTCATCTGTGGCAACTGGATCACGACGGGGCGATTAAAAATTTATTTTTAAAAATATTTAAATTAAAAATGAAGTCGCTACTATAACTTTTTATGGGGAAACTATAGAAAAACCAAAAATAAAAATGCCTACGAACTAGATTCAAGATTCGGGAGTCGGTTACGTGTGGTGAAGGTGTCAGCACCCCACAACGCCCGTCCTAAAATAGTACATTTAATTAAATGAATAGAAATAAGTGTGGTTTTACAAAACGTTATTTTTTCTAAAAAATAATAATTACACCAACTAAAAAAAAAAAATATATATATATATATATATATATATATATATATATATATTTACGTAATAAAATGCATTCAAGGAATGAACAATAAGCAAACAAATAATAACAAACAAAAATATTTTTTTATTTTATTGTACCTGACAAGAAATGATCTTGGTCCTACGTATTTCTATCTATAATAGAAAATCAGGGTACACGTAGTTCTAATTTGAAATTGGCTTGTTGTGATTTTTAGTATTTATCTTTTTGTATTTTTAAAATCTTATTTAATCTTGTTTTTAAAAAGACATTTTATACTTTTTTGTTAAAATTTTATATTATTGAAACTATTTCTAAAAAAATAATTATTTTACTATTTTTCAAAAATGGTTTATTATTTTTTAATCATTTAAGAAAAACTATTTTGAATCTAATATTTTTATTCTTGCAAGTTTATGTTTATAAAAAACGTCTTTTATTATTCCTAACTTACTTTTATTTTTTATTAAAAGAAAGGGAAAAAAAAAGTATATACAACATAACTAAATCTAATTAAAAGTGAAACCTAAAATTATAATTTTGGTGGCATGGGAACATCCAGTACCACACTATGCAATAGTCGAAGAAAGAAAAAAAATATAACATAGGAATAATTATTAATTATTAAAGTTAAGTTAATAAAACCTATTTAGACTACCTATATTTACGCACCACCATTACCTTGCCAAACTATCTTCCTTTGTTTTTTTTTTTTTTTTTTACATTAGTGCTATATTGATTCAACGTGGCAATGGTGATTTATTGAAGTTAAGAGCTTATGATATACTGATGGGTCCACTTATTCACCCAAACACCTTCCAATTCCTTTTCTCTTAATTAGGGTTAAACGCAAAAGGGGTGTGGCGGCAATGGATCCCATGATCCAAACGTTGCCTCGGTGAAGACCGGAGGCAGGAAAAACTTGATTGCACCACACTGACTGTGGTAACGAGGTTGAAAATATATTTGGCTGAGTTCAAGAGGGGGGGTGAATTGAACTTTAAAAGATTTTTCCAATTTAAAACACTGAAAACAGTTTAGTGAATAGAAAACCTTTTCTGAATCTCAACGATAAAAGATTTAAGGTGCAGTGGTGAAATAAATCGATTTCGGGCACGAATAAATCGATTTATTTTGCTGGCAGAGAGTAAATTTCAAACAACACACACACCAGTTGAATTTTATGCAGTTGAATTTTATGCAGCAGAAATGATTCTAAACAATATTATCCAGCAAAGACAGTATGAAGCAAATTAAATCACAGAATTTCAAAGTAATATATCACACAGATTCAATTACACCAAATTGCACACAAGATAGAATACAAAGAGATATACTAATACTCAATTTGCAAGTTTATGTAAATGAGATATATCAAAAACAATATCAACCAAGAATGTCAAGTTCAATGCAACTATATCAAACACAGCAGTTTAGCAGAAACAATATAAAGTTGATCAATACCAAATATTCACAATCACTTCAATAGTATCACACCAGCACACCAAAGACAGTTTTACAAAGCAGTACTAAAATACTTATTTTGGATTTCAAAAATTAAGAAGAATTAACATTGCTACTATCAAGATCAGATTGGACAGCCACTAAGATTGAGAACAAATATTGAAATTCAATTACTACAATAATAACAGTTCTGTAATATTATTCAGAATTCAATTGGAACAAATCAGTTGCGATTTGGAATCAAAAACAAAGACGCAAGCTTTGCAGAAGAGTCACAAAACAGATTACAATTTGAGGTTTTAGTATAATATCAAAAACAGATTGCTTTTCAATTTCAGAGATGTTACAGACCCTTGTGAAGGCAAATTTATACCCTATTCAAATCTCAAGAAACATACTCAATTTGCAGTATAGCAGCTAAACCAAGTTTGCTCCAGATTATCAAGAATCAATTTTATTACCAATTAATTCTAATGAGCAGCGCAAGAACGGTTTAGAAATGAAAGAGTAAGGTCAAGAACAGCAGAACAAGGTCAGTTATACTGGTTCACCCTTCCTCAAGGGCTACGTCCAGTCTCCTTTGCCCCTCAAGCAAAGAAAGTTTCACTATATCAATTAATTGTTCAAGTTACAATCAATCACACAATTCCTACTCTCTGTAAGAATCAAGAACCCACTGAAATGATCAACTACTCCCTGCAATCCCCCAATCAATTTAGCAACCACACAAGGCTAAATCCTATAGCCTAAAACAGTACGAACATTCAAGTGTTTTAAAGAATTACAAACAATCAACGCATATCTTGATACAAAAGGGATCAATAATGGTTAAGAAAGACTCTCTGATTGGCACGCAGAAGAGACCTTTGCACAGTCTTGAAGAATTCCAATGGCACAGTAAATTGGTCAAGAGTGATTCTTCAAGAAAAAGCCCCAATTGATTTTTGATCAAGAAATTCTCAATTACCCAAAGTGTTTTTCTCAGTGATCTCAATAATTGACTCTCAATTTCTGTAATTCAGACTCTGGCGCACATTAGAAACCTTGCAGTTTTTATAAAGGAAAAACCCCCAATTCTGTTTTTCACAAATCAGTTATTTAAGTTCTGTCAGACATGAATAAATTGATTTCATGAAAACTGGAATCGATTTATTTTTGTCCAGTGCAGTGTATTTCAAACCAATTTGCACCAAACTTTAGCTAGCTCACTTTGATTAGTTTTTAATCACTCTTAGACCATTGTGCTGGTGGACTTTTCCTCAATTATGCATAGGTTCTTTGCCAATCAAGCTCTCACTCACTCACACAAGACCAAATCCCAAATCTCCTCCAATTGCTTACTTGCTTTGTCTTGCTTGTTTTGTCTTGTTTGGCTTCATCAAATCTTTATTCTTGTGAGAGTAATAACAGGGGTTATTTGGGAGGCGCCGTAGCTGTTCACTAGCGGTGTGGGATTGTGAACTCAAATATTTGAGGCTTATAGAAAGGCTATAGTGGTGTGGCGGAAGAGGAGCCGTTAAGGCAATGCCACGGTGGTTACCGGTGACACAAAGCTTTAGTTTTGCAAACCCTTAAAGTTTTCTGGAAACAATTGGGTTTGTTTACCTTATCTAGTTTGAGATTGATGATTTTCTGAGTTTGGGGAATTTTGGGATTGGAACGGTATTGATTTTGTGTACAAAAATCATTTATGTTTAAAATTTGGCTTCGATTCTGGGTTTTGAAGGGTTGTTGTTTTGGCTATTTGGCTTTCTCTAGTTTTGGGTGATTCTAGAATTGTCAATTTCAATTTTTCAATAATTTCTGGGTGAAACTTTGGAAACTGTAATACCCTAGAAAATAGTTATAGAATAAAATTTAATTTTAGAGATAAATTTAATAACAGTTAAATATTTTTTAACAGAAGAGTTGTTTAAGTAAATAAAAGATAATTATTTACTTTTTATTTTTATAACAACCACCAACTCTCTCTCCCTAAAAAGATATTCTTTTTATTCTAATAAAAACTACCAACTCTCTCTCTCTCTAAGATATTCTATGTCTCTTAGAAGATATTCTGTTTTGTTCTAATAAAAACCACCAATTATCTCTAAGTAGATATTTTCTCTCTAAGAAGATATTTTATTTCTCTAAAAAGATATTCTGTTTTATTCTAATAAAACTACCAAATCTCTCTCTCTCTCTCTTTCTTTAAAAAGATACACAGTTTCATTCTTATGAAAACCACCACCTCTCAAACAATTTCTCTTTTAAAGTTTTCTACCTTCTCTCTAGATTTGTGATCTCATAGGTTATCAGATTTACAATCAGAGGACATCCCTAGATTCCTAGCACTAAGTAGATCAAGAGTGTCCGATCAGATTCTTGAATAAAGTTAGGTTGCTTGTGACTTTAGGGTTTTTGAGTATCTCTACTCTATAGAGGTAAGGGAAGCTAGTTTGAATGTTTTTAATAAATATTATAATTACTTTTTTTGTGAATTTAGGTAAGGGAAGCTAGTTTGAATGTTTTTAATAAATATTATAATTACTTGTTTTGTGAATTTGGGTAAGGGAAGCTAGTTTGATTATATTTCATAAATATCGTAATTATTTGTTTATTAAGGAATTGGATGAATATTTATGTATTGTATGATGTAGTATCAATGTTTGTGAATGATGTGGTGTGTGATCGAGACATAGTATCTTCAGGAAAGGAGATACCTGTGTTGAGATTATTAGGATGTGTATTGTTTGGGGATTCTAAGGAGGTATCTTGACTCTACTAGTACATTGGATTCAAATAGATGAAGTTTACCAGTTGGTGAAGAGTCGAAAGAGATTCATATGGTCCTGTTCGAGGTTTGAAATATGAGCCCGATCGGAATAGGACAAATGGATTAACCCTGTGCATATGGGAACTGTACCCGAGGTTTGAAATAGGAACTGATCGAGACAGACTGTATCCGAGGTTTGAAATATGAACTGATCGGAACAGATGGATGGTATATGACAGGTGCACACCTCTTTAGTTTAACTCAATGCACTAGTGTCTTCCGGAAGTAGAGAGTCTAGTGTCTTTGTTTGTGAGTGAGTATATGTATGATGTGAGATGAAATATGAAAGATTGAATTGTTATTGTTTACTTGAGATAGAAATCCAATTTATGAAAAAGTATATATATTTTAAAACTCTCTAGCTTACCCTTCTTTTTGTGTGTTGTTTGTTTTGTTTTTAAAACTGCGATGATCGTGTATATTACACGGGAGCAGAGGATTTGACAGGTGGTGGGAGCCCCCAGTAAACTGATGGAGAAGCTTTATTTTATTTTATTTTATTTGTAATTTTTACGAAGATATTTTTATTAGATTTTTTGTGGAGAAGTATATTTTTAAATACATTATGAATGTATTGATTTTTATATTAAGGTTTATTATATAATTCCTATCCAATAAAGTTCCTATTATATGAAAAATATGGGATGTTACAGAAACCACATGGGTTTTATTCAATTTTTCTTTTGGTTTTAACTGGGTATGGAAGGTTTAGGCATTGGCTTTTGATATTGACTATATTTTGGGTTATATGTTGACTATTGGGGATTCTGAACTAGTGTCTCTTTTTGGAAAATTGTAGTTGGTTCTGTATTTATGAGTTATTCATGATTAGGTTTTTCGGGGTTTGATTGTGTTGAGTTTTGGTAATTTTAGGTTCTGATGGTTTTGTTTCTGATATTTCGGCTTTGAATTTGGGTTTATGGGGTTTTCGTGGTTCTAGGTTGTGAATGATTTGGGACTGAAAAATGGTTGTTTTTTTAGGAAAGGCTAATTGGTATTCTTTTGAATGAATCTGACTAGCTTTTTTACTTTTAATAGCTTCCTGTCGTTGTTGAGAAAAGAAAATCATGCTAGACGCAGTAACCTTTGGGTGAGCGTATGAGCATGCTTAAAGCAGTAACCCATTAGCAAGATGAATTTAATAAAAACCGTGGCATTGCAGCAGCTTAGCAAGTATAATTATATTCATAATTTCTAACTCTATTTCTAATAAGGTATATACAAAAATTAACACATGATATCATAATTAGTGCAGAGCATATATATAACCATGGATCAAATACATGCACAACAATAACAACAAGGATCACACAACTACTCAAAGACTATTGTAAAAGCATACCCATTGAAGACCTTGTAGCAGAATCTGACTTCTCTTTTTTCTTTTATTGTGGTTTGCTCTTCCAATTCCTATGCAAGAGTTGTGTAACTTAAACTGTATTGGACTCTTAGATTTTTTTTAACAGACCCGAATAAGATTTCTCAGTATATTTTCCTCTCTAATTTATAAATATCTCTATGTATTCTCTATATCTCTCAATTTTTGTATATTCTCTCTCCTTAAAAATAAAATCAGTCTCTTATTTATAATTTTTTTTAACCCCTTCATCTTCCTTTGTAACACTCTCAATCATGATTCTTAATTAAGAATCAATTATTCCAGCATCTTTTGTATTAACTCCTTTTTTAAGACTATATGTTGAAGAAGAGGAATAGGACAATAAAAAAATGAATAGTCACTGAATGTATGAATGTAGGAAGGCTATGGGAGTTAAATGTCAAAAGCATGACTACTAAATGTGATAATTGTGAGGAGGCAAAAAAAACTGAAAATAGTACATCTGTAATTCTTAATCAAGAATCTTTAATGATGAGAAATAAAATTTGTCAGACACTAACTAAAAGAATTAAAAGTTATCAAGAAAGTTTGTTACTATCTAGAAAAGTTATTTGTGTAAGTGATTCAGTATGGGAGAGAAAAAAATATTTAATAAATAAATTTTAAAATAAAAGTAATGAAAAGATTGTTGGTAAATTAAGCATTTGTTAAGTGCAGAAAACAATATATATCGTGGAGGAAGCAACTGCCATCTTAGATAAATCCTTTCAAAACATGCTTAACTTTATACTAATACATTTTATTCGTAGACTCAAAATATTGTGTGAAAGATTTTTATTTTTTTTTTTTGAATCTTATCTATTATTTTGACGATACCAAATTGAATATACAAATATTAATAGTTGATTGCTTATGTCAAAATTATTTTTGAAATGTTTTGGAGTCAACTTGTGATTTCTGGGCAATCTTGCATTTAATCAATTTAATTTATTTTGATAATTTCTATACACTCTCTTAAAATATAATTAATTAAATATATTTAACTAAAATAACTAAATCACTTGTTTATTAAAACAGTCTAATAATGCAAATTCAGATAATATAATAATTATAATCATATTAATATAAATAAAAATGGTTTTAGATTTTATTAATATACACAATTTCCTCACAGGTAGTATAAATAAATACTATGGATTGTTTTTAATATATAAAGAATTTCGGTCTTAATTTTATTAATTAATTTTTATTTGGCTAACTAGTTTTAAATAATTTAGGATAATAAAATTTATATAATTACAATATCATTATAATATATTTATTATTTTCTTTCTCTAAAATATGATTATATTAATATAATAATACTCTATATTAAATAAATTATATACTTAACTATTTCTTATTATAATTAAACGATTTAATCATAAAAATTATTTTAAATGAAATAGTAAGTTAATGCAAGCTGTCAAATGGATCAAATGTCAATAAAAATCCATTACATATTAAGTAAAATTAAGACAACAGAACAAAAAAAATGTTATTTAGAAACAGCATACAACCTTAATTCCCATAATTTCCTCCTAATCCAAAAAAATTGCTTCATTAGGTAGTAGAAGCCGCTCCCCCTCTTTCTTGATGGCTATTATGATTTTTTTATCTCATTAGTATTTTTTTTATTTTTTGTTTTCTTAATAACATTTTTTATTTTTTAATTTCTGAAATAATATTCTTTTTTTTATATTTATTTTTTATTTTTACATTAAAATAATATTTTTTATTAAATTTTTTATTTCACTAACATTTATTTATTTTTTATTTTTTTCAATAGACTTCGTTATTTTTTAATTATTCAAAAAAACTTTTTTTCTTTTTTTTATTTGTTACAAAGTGAAATAATACTCTTTTATTTTTTTTATTTTTTATCGTCAGTATATTAATTATGATTATTATCTTTTTACTTTTTATTTTATTTTTTATGATTTTATGATTGTATTTTTATATTAAAATTTATATTAGAAAAGAAAATTATAATAAATTATTGTTATTTAAATTAAAATTTGTATTTTTTATTTGTTAAAATTATATCTAAAATAATTAATAGCATAAATAAAACAATTTTTTGGAGTATTTTTGTAACTAAATATTAATTAAATGGTTTAAAAATTTAAATAAAATTTAATTTATTTGTGAATTGCTTTTAAATGTTATGTTTTATTCGATAAAATTTGTTAATTATTGAAATGATGCAATACATGTTGAACATAAAGAAAAAAAATAAATAACAAACATATATTCACTAAATAGTTTAGTTAATGGTATATGAAATACTTTGTGCTAAATGAAATATAAATTTTATCTTTATCAAAAATCAATTACATCTTTATCAAAAATCAAATTTTATCTTTATAAAAAATTAAATGATATTTTTATCAAATATCAAATTCAATCTCTATCAAAAATCAAATTCTATCTTTATCAAAAATCAAAATCTATTTTTATCAAAAATCAAATTTTATCTTTATTCAAATTTTATTTAACTTTTTCCATTAATTATTACAGACAAAAACAAAAAAAAAATAACATGTAAAAGATTTACTAATAATTATAATTGACGTAACTATAAAAAATAAAAATAAAATAAAAAGAAAATAGAAAAATAATCATATTTAATATATTTACTGAAAAAAATAAAAAACTAAAAAATGGTATTTCAACTTAAAAAATAAAAATAAAATAATACTCTTTTAAGAATTAAAATATAAAAAATATTATTGAAAAATATAAAAAATAAAAAATACCAGTACGGTAAAAAAATCACCTGACTGCCCTCTCGCCGCTCTTGAATCTGCCAGGCACGTGACGCAGGTATGCTAATCTTTCTCCTAATGATCTTCACACGCTCCAGTTAATTTTGAATTAAATATTTATTGTTCTCAATCAATGATAAAACAAAATTATGTAATTATATAATTTAATTTTGAAATGAAATTAAAATGATGTTAATTATTTTTTCTATACTATATTATACATATATTAGATGCACATATTTGTTAAATATTTATTATAATTCAATTCCTTTTAGATAAATTATTCCTTATTAATTAATAATAACTAAATCTTTTGCATCATATTTAATAATAGATTCAAAATTTATTATTTCTTGAATTGTATTTTTTTTTTATTTTGTTCTGTTCTGAAACTACAGGGCGTGAATATAATGCATCTTGTCTTTTTGATTTATTTAATTTCTATTATTAATGTTATGTAACGGATGATATTATGTAAGATTTCAAAATACAGAATATTTCTAAAATTTGTTATCTCAATTATCTTAATAACAGAAACTTTATTTTATTTTCATCAATTAAAATTTACATAATATATATATATATATATATATATATATATATATATATATATATATATATATATATATAAATATATATATCCTTTTATAGAATCCTTGAGAAACGGGGTATACATCTATATAAGATGTCAGGAACCTATTCTCAAATATCAATTTTTGAATCAACTATGGTTCCAAGAGTTGTTAATATTCTCACAAAACCATAGAGTGTTTCTGCTTTCTTAATCTCGTTGAACACCTCTATCAGAACCTAATTGTAATTCTGGTATTTGGAACCGGTCTCTGAAAAAGAGCTATTTCTTCAACCCCGTTTTCAAATTCCGTTCTGTTTGGAGCCGTTCATAATTTAGTTCAGTTTCTGCGCCGCTTAACCCTGAAATTGAACAGGTCAGAGAAGTCTGAGAACATGGCCGAAAGTTCTTCGGCTGCGCCTCCACAACCGAAGCCTGTGGTAGTTAGGGTCAAACGCAAACCATCTCAGTCCCCACTGGATGCTTTCTGTAAACCCTCTTCCTTTTTGTTTTTTTTTTTTTCCCTGGGTCTTATTTGAGCCATTGGGTATCTAAGTTTTTGTATGTGGTTTTGGTCATGGCAATGTAGGGTTAGAAATTAGCGAGAGACCGTTGAAGCGTTCTCTCTTGGATTTTGGAAATTTATCAATCTCTGATTCTGCTGCTCAAAAGGGTATGTTATGCTTGGTTTATTTTGTTTGTTTTATAGATTATTTACTTTATGCATGGTCAAGTCTCTTCATATTTTGCCGCAAGTAACTGTATCTATGTAACTTTTGAAAGTATTTGAATAAGGTTTGTTATGTTTGTCTCCTTAGAATTGAGTCTCTGTATTAGCATATTGGATGAACTTATGGATAGTATATGATATTTCATTACGGTATAGCTACTAACAGTGGGGGACCAAGACTCAGGATAAGTAGGGGCAATTTATTTAAAGAATAACAAATATTATTACCAAGGTTATCCATACATAAGCTATTATTATCAAGGTTATCCACACATAAGTTGTTAAAATATGAAAATTTAATATATTTAATAGTAACTTTAAAAGTTTGAGGGGTGCAACTGTCCGAATGTAGGTCTGTCACTGACTAATGATACTTAGATGTGTGAAGTTATTTTCCTTCCAGTATTAAGTGTTACAAACATAATTTATTTCATTATAATTTTTTTTTTCTGTAATGTGGACTTCTTTTGCTTAGTAATATTTAATTTTTGCTTTTAAGAAAACAAAGTTGCCATGATGTGATGCTACCAAATTAACTATGCCAAATGACTCACATGAAGAAATATGAACAAGTCCTGCTTGATTTGAGATGATTAGTGACAAAATGAAGTGCTAAAAAATGGCTGGACTTTTTTGAATTTAATGTGTTTAGTATTTATGGTTCAATACTGATATGATTTTTCTCTACTTAAGTGGAATTTCATAACAAGAAGGTTTTTGTTCAACATGTGGAGACAATAAGCAGCTCTGAGGTCACATTCGATATCGTGCAATCCTTTGTGGTATGTTGGCCTCCTACATGGTGTTGTTGGACTGATGCTCTCTTGCCTCATTCACTTTTTTCTCCATTTCAAACATTTTTTATCTCAGTATACTGAGTTGGTCAGGTCAATAGGGGTGACAACATTTTATCATATTGACAAACTGGATATTTTCATTCTATTGAGTTGGTCTTGTTAATAGGTGACAAATTTTAAACATTATTGATAAACTGAGTAGCCCTTATTAATGGACTGTTTCTTAGGATCCTGGCTCCAGTTGTCCATCTATTTCAAAGCCAAAAGTTGAGGAAAGAAGGAACTTCTTCAAGAGGAATAATGTAAGCCTTTTCTTCTTCACTTCTCTCCCCCTCTCTCATCTGCCTGTGCAGAATCACAAACTCACACGTGCTTGTGCACGCTTTATGTCATCAAATAACTGCTCATACTAACTGTATTTTTTATAACTTCACATTTTTTTAACATACTTTATCTTTCATTTTTTCCTACTTTTAATGTATGCAGAAGCAAGATCAGCTATTGGTTAAAGCTAAACAAGAAAAGGAGGTTTGTTACATGTCTTATATTACTCATATTTATAGATGTGCATATATTTGGACACTCATAATGCTCTTTCTTATGGGATGGCAATATATACTTGATTCTTTAACCCATTGAAAATTGTATTGATGTCTCTTATCGCTTTATACAATTGCACATGCCTTGTATTATTTCTTCTTATATCCTTCTACTACTTTCATCTGACAACAATGCCCTTTCTGAAATTTTGCATGATGTTATGATTGTTTTAGGAACCATTCATTTTTTTTTTCTTTTTCTGTTCCTTTCGTCATGTTTTTTGTTAAAGAAGAAGTGATGTGTTTTTCGTTATTTTGTGATAGAAAATCAAGCTATTTCAAATCCCAATAAATTTTTAAATTTGAAGATGATAAACATGCAAGTTTATTGATGATGATATCCTTACAAACTTAATTCCTTCTTCCATTCTGAAATCCTGTCTTTGCTGTATGCCCCTTCCCTTTCATATTTTTAAAGTGTCTCTTCTATTATAATGTCTCCTCGCACTAATGTTGCACCAGGGATGCATGTTCCTTTTCAGGGCAGTGCCCATCTTACCTAGAAAATGAAAATTACATGGTCTCTATTTAGAAAAATGAATTGCCCCCTTCCTCTAATACTCTTCAGCCTTCATGATATTTATACTATTCTTTTTATATATAATATTCACTTTTATATTTGTGGTCAAAATATATAATTGCAAGTAAGTGGTGAACAAAATTATAAATAGTACTTATTAATGTGGTAAATAGAAATATTAACTAATTTCAATATTTTATATTTATATGCTTCAAATGTTAAGCCAAATTTTTCATGACTATCATTTTTAATTCTTTAATTTTCCAAATTTGTCATTATTGTCTTTTTCATAAAACTTAGAATGCTGTAAACTAAAATTTGTATCAGAAAATTCTCGTATTTAGATATTTTTTCTGGTTAAACAACAGTTGGGCTAATGTTGATTTTTGTTAGGAGTGCACAGATTTCAACTCTATAATTTGTCAAAAGTAGTTGGCTTAGGTGTTCGATTATTAAAACTTCTGTAACAGGTTTTCTTGTGGCAAAATTGTCTCATTTTATTCTTTCTTCCAGTCTTTGGTAAAAGATGCTCGCTTTGAACAAATATGGAAAAGCAGGAAGGGAAACAAAGGGACAGGGACAGCACATGATAAAGCATTACAAGAAATATGCAACTTCTATGACATTGTTCGTGTTGACAATGAAGAGAAAAACAAGGAAGTGCAACAGCAGTAAGTATTTCCATCAGAATGTTGTTACTTGTGACAAGCAAAATATTTGCCAGAAAAGTATGATGGACAACATTTTGACCTATGATGGAAGCATGTCAGCTACAATAAAATTATCATATTTACCATGGTAGATGAGTTGAGAATAGGAATGCCCATGTCTGACTTCGGAATAGTAAGATTCATGACCAATAATATCTAAGAAGAATTTAACATAAAGAAACATATAAAAATCAATACACACACTAGTTAAATAGCTAAATAAGTGACATATAAGCTTTAGAATAATTTTTATTTAGTTTCTAAAATATCTTGATTAGAAAAGATCTTGTTTAAATTTGAACGTAAAACCTGATTATAATGAAATCTAGATTTTACTTGTTCTTTCTCTATATATTGATTAAGTGAAGCTAACATGGATTTTGATCCTTCAAGGGAGTGACAATGTTAGGAGTCCCACATTAAGTAGGATGAGCTATTTGATGTAGTATTTAGGCCGTGAGACTCACCCACCTAATGGATTAGTATTTTAGATGGAACTCTCCCCTTGTACTTCAGTCCAAACATAACATAAACATGTAATGGTCTTTGCTTGGATGTTGTCTTATTGAATTTTTGTCATGCCATGTCATACTGCTTGGCAGCCATTTAACAAAACAAAACTGTTTCATAAAAAACGTTTAATGTGATTACTGCAGAGAATACTCATTGGAGGATCAAAGACTTCTGTCTAGTTATCTTCCTCTACTGAGAGAATTTATTCCTAATGCGGCTGAAGAGGTTGAAACCGATTTGATTGCTCATTTGGTTGGTCATTCCAAAGAAGGTGGTTTATTTAATTGCTAAATACACAATTAAAATGTTATTGATTCTGCTACTTTTTGCCCAATGCCCACTGATTTTCTTTTAAATAACCGACAGACGAGTGAATTCAAACACATTTTTCTTATTTTTGTTGATGGTAGAAAAAAATATATTTGAGTTATCTTTTGACATTTTATCGTTGTCTACACTTCAGGTAATTGCTTTGTATGCAGTATTTGCTGACCTTTTTTCTTGTTTCAATGGTTTCAATTTTATTGGTCTGTGGACTCCAGAGAATTATGTGTATGACCTATACACTATGACGGATGAAATGGACATAAACACAGACGATACTTTAGCTTCTTATCCACTGTGAGTATGTTGTCTTTACGTTCAAATAGGTTTCCTTTTGTCTTGCTTATTGACACTGTTATTCATCTCAGTGTTCAAGTTGAGGAAGAGGAGGACTATTATGATGGTCCAGATGATTCAGATTATGAATCAGATGACTCAAATGGTATTCGCTAGTCTACCTTTTCACATAATTAACCCTTCAAAGCAAAATCACAAACTGCTAAATAATTCATTACTTTTGTTGGTTATAGCTGAAAACAATCCATTGAATGATTATCCGGATGAGATTTCTGAAGAGGATGAAGAAGAGGTTGAAGATTCTGAGAGTGAATCAGAAGGTGAAAATGGCGATGCTAGTAACGAATCATCAAACGAGGATACAGAACATCACGGTTTTTCCAAAGATTATGCTGATCCATATGATGAGGATTTTGATGAGTATGAAGGTGTTTGTAATTATGATGAGGATGGTGGTGATGAAGATTGGAGGTGGTCGTACCGATGAAGTTCACTTAGTTGACTTAGTTTTATTTTGCTGAAGGAACAAACTTGATTTTAATGTCATATCTATGAGGTGGGGTAAAAATGTTGAACAAAATCAAATGTGCAGCTGCCGTCGAACTAGCCAGGTTTTTTTGGCTATTAGGGATTTTATAGGCATTTTTTGCCGTTATATACCTAATAGTTTTTTTTTTAATTGAAATTTGAGCTAGAAGGCTTACAAAAATGACATTTACATTTTGGTCTCATTATGTTTTACATCATATTGCCGCTGTTTTTAAATTATTATTCTTTGGTAAAGGAGTTTTGTCATCACTATATCTTAGATACCTTCTACATTTCATAGAAACGGTTAATTTTTGAAGTCTCCAATTTTAGTTTTTAACAGAGCTGCACATGTAAAATAAGTAGGACAAAAAGTCCACAACAAAATGCTCAGGAAGGCAAAACAGTTCTATTTTTATTTTGAAAATACAAAAAAATAAAGCCCACCGAATTTTATATTTCATATTTTGGAAGACTAAAATATAATAATGGTGATTTAATAACTGCAAAAAATATTTATGTAATTTTTTCTAAAATCAATTTTTTAATTCTTATGGATAACTCCTACAAAATGAGTTATATCACATTAAATCTTTTAAATAATTCTTCTTTTATCAGTATCTCTTGATAAATTTAACCCAAGAGACACATAATTTATAACAATAAAGAAGGTATTTTCTTTTTGTTTACACATTCTAATTTTCAGTTTTACCCTGTGTAACTTCCTACTTTATTCAGGCTTTTGAAGTTTCTTTGAGATTTGGTTTTCATTTTTTTTTTTTTTTTAAATTTTAACTGTTAATTACAATCAATTACTTTGCTATTTTATTTCACTTCCAATCTTCTATTTATGTTGAAAACTTAATCACATGTATTAATATATACAAAATTTATTCTAAGCTGCATTAGCT
>Ga0209700_104018_pt1 | contig 27215 bp, 22 predicted proteins | sample SiratroredBW_FD_187528 | JGI IMG/M metagenome (GOLD analysis project Ga0209700, IMG submission 187528) | Root nodule microbial communities of legume samples collected from California, USA - Siratro red BW (SPAdes) (version 2) | ecosystem: Host-associated > Plants > Roots > Nodule | place: USA... | reverse complement strand
TTATTGTTAGATTGAGGTGTTTGTTGATTTTTAAGTAACTATCATAATTCTTTTTATAAGATATTTTAAAATTTTTATACAACGTTATTTTTTTCCTTATTTATTGTCATTAAATATATGAATATATATATATATATATCTTTATTAAACAAAGAGAAGAGAATTTTAAAATTTACCAGATAAATTTGACGCACTGTGAACATTTATCTAAAATTAACTAAATTAATTGTTTTTATTGATAATTGTGATTTTGTTGGAGTGTCCAATATTAAATGTAAAAATATTATATCTCAAAACTTAATCATATGAAACTTCTTTTTTATATTAATTATAGTTAATTTATTGATAATTTTATCTTTTATCTTTTGATATTATTTAAAATTTTCATACAAATATCATAAAAATAATTGTTGAGAAACTATGTCTTGATCATATATTATATCATTGACAAACATTGATATTATATTATATAGTAAAATAAATAAGAGTAGTTATACTTTGACAACCACACGTGACACATACTCACTTTACAACCTTATATGACACTGATGTGATCAAGATAAATGATGTGTAAAAAAATATTTTAGTGTGGCACTGAGAGTCATTTTTAGGGTTTACATGTTTGGAATTTTATCTAAAAACTTGTCCAAAATATTCCATCAAGGCATCAAGGGTTAAGAAGTAGTGAGTTTGAATCTCAGATCTCTTGAATCTCGCCATTGTTGTCCCCGCCGTTGCAGTCGTATTTGCTGCTGTCACCGAAGCTGCTGTCGTCGCCGTCGATTCTTGACCACCGTCACTCGCCACCACAACCACTCTCACACGAAATCTCCCTTATGCAAATGGGTGCACTGGACTCCTATCACGTTTCAAATCTTAAATTTATATACTTAAAATCTAATTATGTCCTTTCATAACAAAATATCCTAAATGTCCTTCAAAAAGAAAAACTCCGTTTTACCTTTATTCACATATACAATTAAACCACGTCAGCAATTAACATCTAGTTGTATGTCATTTGTGTTGTGAAAGCAAAGTTTTCCAATAAGTAATTATAAAAAAATATTCAAACTAGCTTCTTTTACTAAACATCATCATTTTAGATAATTTTTCTATCTCAAACTAACATAAACAAATAATTAACTTCTTTACCTAACATTTAAAAAAAATACAATTAATTTCCCTTACCTAAGTTTAAAAAAATATACAATTAACTTTCTTATTTAACATTTAAAGAAAAACATACAATTAGCTTCCTTTACCTAATATTTAAAAAAAATACAAGAATATGAGTTGATGGTTTGAATATCTTTCTAAAAAAAAGTTAGTGATGAATGCTTTCTTATTTTTATATTTAGTTTTCTTAAAAAGATATTTAGATGTCTAAAACTATTTTCTAGAATATTCCTATATCGTTTTTTAATGACATTTAAAATGGTAAATACTTCATAGTTTTTTAATAAGCTCTATTTTCTTTTTTGTTTCCAATTTTCATTCCATTTCAATTTATAGTTTTTATTCTAAATTTTAATGTCAAAAGTTTTGAACGGTTATTCTCTTGTTAACAAGTACCAACATTGATAGTTAAATTTGACAATATATACTAAATTTATTGACTTTATAATAATTATATGAAAAAGTTATTTAAATATGAGAAAATACTTATTTATTAAACGCCTAAAAGTCACCTGAATATTAATATATAATTAACTAATACTCCCCATAAAATTGTAAATTAATTAACCAATACATCATAAAAGTATTACAACTACATTTTCAAAATGTATTAAAAACTATAAATGGTAATGTTTAGAAGATATTAAAAAAATGTTGCAGAGATAGTTGTGAGAAGAGTGAAGGGAAATGCATGGAAAGGCTTTAAAAGGATGGTGTGAAAAGGCAACAGAAAAAGCGCAGCAGATTGTGAAAAAGCGTCACAAAATAACCTTCTATCTGTCCACCTCATCCAACATGTGACGCACTTTTTAGCAAAAAGTTCATCCTCAGTACGACAACTAATAATGCTCTTTTAGCATTTAACACAATAAAAAATGCCACCAAGCTCCAAGCTATCATCAACAACAACCCTTGTATTGTTACTACAGTGGCACTACCATGTTATGCACAATCAGCAACTGATAAAAGCAACAGTGTTTTTTTAAGGTGGACCAAGGACTAATAAAAAGGATGTGCCTAATAATAATAATAATAAATAAAAACTGAGGCTTTTGCTTTCACTGGGAAAGAGACATGGTCCCACTTGCAATTCAAGTTTTTTACTCTTTTGTTTTGCACTTTTTATCTACCTACACTTTTTCCTTGCATAGCCCATGTCACATTACCTACAATACACACATCACACAAACAAAACCCTTCCATTGCATTATTATTCTCTTCTCACACTCACACCTACACCAACCCTCCCCATCATATCTAATCTAAAATCTACCTATTCCTATCTATCTGAACAGAGCAGAGGAGAGAGAATCACACACACAAAAGGGTCTGTGCTTGTTCTCTTGAAAAGTCCAGCTTCCACCTCTAGGGTTCCTTTGCTTTCAATTTTTGCATAAAAATATTATTTTTATATTGTTTTTCTCAAAAAAGCAACAAACCCTTTTTCCTTACCGATCTTGTCCTCTCTGTCTTTCTTGCCGTATGGTAATTTTCTTGCCTTCTGATCTCTCCCTCCTCCCTGTTCCATCTTTCGTACAAATACATGTCTTCTTTTCTATTTTTTTATTATTGAAAAAGTGCTGTTCTTTTTTTGTTTTGTTTTCAAAGTTCGTGTTTTTCTGGCGTGAAGGCTTTTCTGGGAGATTAGGATAAGGAAAAGTTGAGAATTTGATAAACGGGTAATTGGATTTGATTGATTTGCTGTTTCTGCCTCCTCTCGTGTTTTATTGGGTTTATGTGACGGTGTTTTGGAGATTTTTCTGACTTTTTGTTTGTTGGGAATTGATCTGCTACTCATAATTCGGTTGAAATTCCAGTTAACTTTTATTTGCTGAGTTTCCTACTACTACTTATTTTTTTCTTTTTATAAAAATGCAATTTTTTTTTAACAGAAAATAGAAGTCTGGTTGGTTCGTTTGCCTGAAAACCTCGGTTGTGTATATATTTTTTACTTTTTATATTTCTAATTTCTAAATCTACCTTTGGAAATTATTTCTTGTTATTAGCTAGTGTTGTTTTAGTTATTTATGATTTAATTTAGTTTTATCTTTTATCAATCTTCTTTATAAAGAATTGTGTGCTGTTGTGTAGTTGCTTGCTGCTGTGAGAGATACTTTTACCAGTTTGTTTGTCAAACAATTTGTTTTTGTTTTTACTTTTTTTTTTCTCTGAGTTGGCTCTCTAATCTACACTTTTTGATCTTGGCTTATATTTTCATACTGTTCCATCCCAGTTCCATTACATTGTTCAGAGTTTGCATTAGAATTCCCTTTTCATCTTTCTTTCTCTTCATATTACTTGGTATAAATTCTTATCAAAATGCTTACTTATTACCTCTTTGCAGCATCTGAATTTCCAGAACTGAATTGTAGCTTCCTTCATCAGTATCACATTTTCCAACAGTTTGTAAGTTCTATGATATAAGAAGATCTTCTGTTCTAGTTTTGGTCGATGTAATTAATAACTGAGAATTTTTCATTTAGATTCAGGAACAAACAAAGAAACAGTTCAAAGATGGGTTATTTATGTGATTTTTGTGGAGACCAGAGGTCATTGGTGTACTGCCGCAGTGATGCTGCATGCTTATGTTTATCGTGTGATCGAAATGTTCATTCTGCTAATGCCCTATCTAGGCGTCATTCGAGAACCCTTCTATGTGAGAGATGTAATTTGCAACCTGCTTTTGTGAGGTGTGTTGAAGAGAAAATTTCACTGTGTCAGAACTGTGATTGGTTGGCTCATGGTACCTCACCTACTTCTTCTACACACAAGAGACAGACAATCAATTGCTACTCTGGCTGCCCTTCAGCTGCAGAATTTTCTTCAATATGGTCATTTTTCTTAGATATCCCTTCTATGGGTGAAGCTTGTGAGCAGGAACTAGGTTTGATGAGCATTAATGAGAGTGGCAACAAGAGTGATTTGGTTCCTCCAGAAGGGCATAATGTGTCTGATTCTGCTCAAGTGACAGATCTACCTACCAAAGGTAAATTTTGGGCCAGCACATCTTCAATACCTGCGTCAGACTCAGAACCTCGTATTCTGGATCAGCCACCTGGACCTGGCAATGAATGTGTGCCCAAGGTATAATCACATGTTTTCATTTTGTGTTCCAAATTTACAACTGTACTCAATTTGCAAGAAATTGTCCTCTTTATGAATGTTTTCAAAAAGAAATGATATTGGTACTATTTCTGTTATGGTAACAGTAGTTTTTATTTTGCTTTTAGTAATATCCATGAATTATGTTCTTAATTTGAATATGCAGAATTGCAATATGGATTTTTATACATATCTAGACACGTCTGTCCTATATATTTTTAGAATATTTGTATGGCCATGTTGGATCGGTATAGTTTATCTTCTACATGCAATGTATCTTTGCATCATAGGCAAAATCTATTGGGAAATCATAACCATTGTAGGTGTGATTGACATTCTAACAATGAAACAGTGGATGAAATTACATGCTTGCAAGGAATGAGTGCTTTTTGTAAATTATTATATGGTTTTGATACAGATGTTTTACTGCAGAAACCATGACGTAAATAGCTAAACTATCTGGTAATGATTCCTAGGTAGTTTCTCATCAACTGCCTTTTTTTGGCTAAATCATTTTTAAATTGTGATCAATTTATCATTCATTTTCTAGATGACTATAACAGCATTTGAAACTGACTTGCTTTGATTCTGCCTGTATGCTTTTTCTTGGCCAAAACTATATTTTGTTTTCAGTTTCACACAAATCTCAGTTTTCCTGATTTATTGTTAGCTTGAACTCAAACCAGGAACAACTGAACTTTCATAATACTTTTTCTCTTTTAGATACCTTCTGTGCATGTAACAGTAGCCAATTTAATCTGAAAAATGTTTTGAAGACAAGGGAAACAAAATGAATAGTGGCTTGCAAATAATATGAATATTGTTCTTGTAGTTTCTTTACATGGAAAATAGCACCTTATCTACTAGAGTTGGATATCTGTATATTTTCTCCCTTCACTAGTGACTTTTAATCAGTTTAAACTATGCAACTTGATTACCGTATAAGGCAATGACATAATAGCCTTGTAGCTTGCATACTTTGATGGTGACATGTTAACTACAAGGCCATTATATATGATTCTTCCAACCTTTATCTTTTTATTGAAATTACTTGCACAGTCCTTAGTTTTCTATATTGTTGTTTCATCTAATAACTTAGTTAATCACCTTATGATGAATCTGCAGTTGTACTGTCCTGGGAAAAAGGTTTCTGGGATATGTGAAGATGATAATCTGTATGATGATTTCATCATGGATGAAGTTGATCTAGAACTTGAGAACTACGAGGAACTTTTTGGGATGGCTCTCAGTCATTCTGAAGAGCTTTTTGAAAATGGTGGAATTGATAGCTTATTTGAGACAAAAGAAATGTCTGCTAGTGCTGGTGAATCCCACTGTCAGGGTGCTGTTGCTGCTGAGGTACTAAAATCTCACCTTCCATTCTTGATATTAAATTGTTTTTCTATTATTATTCTTCGAGCAGCAGCTATTTATTTCATATAATGAACCGTTTATTGTTGTTGAGTTGTGCATCTATGAATTTTAATGTCTTTAAATTTTACACTTTTCAACCATCCTTTAGCCTGTTTACTTGTCTAAACAGTGTCTTGTTATCCCCGTGATTATACTGGCGATAATGAATATCTTATTTGCATGATGAAATGGATATTGTAATTCAAGAAATAATTTTTCAACTAATGGGTGTGACTTGTTTTGTTATTAACTGAATTAATGGATCCACTTTCATATGAACTGAACACATATCTCATTAACAGACTTTACAAGAAATTATGGGTATGAAAAGAAATTAAAAATTAACATATTTGAAAATGGTACCCGTGTTTCCAATAAAAAGGACAAAAGAATGTCGTCATTTGTTTCTTGTATGTTGGACTAGAAGAGTATTATCTATGATGGAATTCCTTTTAGTAACTTTCTCCGAAGTCCTTATCAGTCTTTCTCAACCTATTTTCATATGACAAAAATCCATGCAATCTACTTTCCTCAATGGTGGTTCCAGCTATCTTCATTTTGTAATCAATTTTTTTTTGTAAAACTATACACTTCATCTGCAGTATGTACAAACTAATAATCCAAAGTGCTGAGGTTTAGACCTGATTGCCTGGACTCTATTTTTCCAAAATGTAGTAGCAGAAATATTGAAAAATATAAGCATGTTTCTTTTATTTTGTGTAGAACATATAGGTGTATTTCAATTCCTTAAATCTCCTTTATTTATGTGAAGATTTACTTATATTTGGAGTAATGGGATTTTTCTTTCCACTACTTTTGCTTGTAATGTGGAAGTTATATTAGTCAACAGGTAGAAAATTTAGTTTCTTTTGTGGGGTCTGAGTTGAATGATTTTACATCTTGGTTTACATATTTAATATCATGTCTGAACTTTTTTTCTACTTTCTAGGGATCATCTGCTGGGTTGGTCAATACTGTCCTACCAGCATGCAGCAATGCAGCATCTGCAGATTCAATGTTGAGTACAAAAACTGAACCAATTGTTTGTTTTACGGGAAGGCAATCTCAATCAAACATTTCTTTTTCTGGTGTTACTAAAGATAGTGCTGGTGACTATCAAGACTGTGATGCTTCTTCAATGCTTCTCATGGGAGAGCCTCCCTGGTGTCCTCCTTGCCCTGAGAGTTCTGTGCATTCTGCCAACCGTAGCAATGCTGTAATGCGTTACAAGGAAAAGAAGAAGACCCGGAAGTAAGTTAATTGTACTGATTATATTAATATAGTTGTTTGAACAGGTTCAGAGTAAGCTAAGTAAGGTTTATTCAAAAGCTGTTTTACTCTTCCGTTTCTCATCATTGTACATAGATCTACTGTGTATAAATATGCCTACCTAAGGGAGACCTTTTAAAGCTCTCAAAAAATATACTTTCTCTTTTCTCTTTATTTTCTCAAGTTGGTATCAGAGCAAGTTGATCTCGCTTTGCTTATCCTTATCTTGTTTGGGTCTGTTGTCACCATTGGTTGTCCAGTTTTGTCTGATGACCACCGGATCTGGATTGTCTCCTTGAGCGATGGCCAACTTTGTCTGTCCCATCATTAGAAACGTCTACACGCAGCTCCATGTGCTACCTTCTTTACCTATGTAGCTCAAGTGCATGAAACCCACGCCCCACCTTCCCACCATAAGAACATTTACATCAGAAAAGGTTGATAGAAAAAGTTATTTATGGGAAACCTCTATGGAACTTATGTTTCTTGGCCAAGAGTTCATGATCACCTGGAAAATAATGTAGATGAGAAACTTTGCACAATGGAAAAAGATGGGTTTTCAACTCTATGGTCTATTGTGGCAATCAATGGAACCCAATGTATTGGAAACCCTCAGAACTTTCAAAACTTGCTCAACCTTTTGAAAGAAGGCTCAAGGTATCTTTGCAAACAACATTCACTGTCTCTATGATTCTACCCGCAGCTAGCATGTCTTAAACAAGCATATCATGATATGATGTTTTTTATTGGTGACAATCAATTTGTTGTTGAAGAACTAGAGATGTTTTTAGAAGTTGATTCCCTAGAAGAAATCAAGAAAAAGCCGGACAAATCTTTATATGGTTATGATCCTTCACACAATGAACCTAGATTTTGATCATATTATGGATCAAATACTTGTCAAGAAATTCCAACCATGGAAAGTTTAACAATACGACTTCTTTGTGTTCCAACTCTTAAAGGTAGAAATCTTAAAAAATTCATTGAATCCTTAGGCATGATATCTGCACGAGGAAAAGGGTGTCGTGGAATTAGAAGAGGATGTGGTGGTAGATGATGTCCTCAATGTACATATTATAAAAGAATGGATCATACCTAAGAAAATTGCTACTCCTTCCATGGATTCCTACTCCTTCCATGGATTCCTCGACCAAACAGCCAATGTCTCCAAATTTGAGGTTGTTTAGTTTTGTGATAAAGAATATCAAGAATATTTGATGTTGAAATCTGACAACCTAGTACAATCATCTACAAATCCTAATAGGCTTTAGAATGTGAATCATGTCAACTAGGAAAACATGTTAGGTCTTCTTTTCCTAGACATTTTGAATCTAGATGTAACTACTTTTTCTATCATTCATTCTAATACTTGGGGGTCAAGTCGAGTCTCATCTTTTAGTTTTAGATATTTTATTACTTTTTAATGAGTATTCTAAATGTACTTGAATTTATCTAATGAAAGACTATTGTACCCTTCTGTCTGTCTTATTTCTTCTGTTAATGAAATCAAAAATTAATTTGGAAGTAATCAAAGTTTTATGGAGCGAAAATGCCATAGAGTACTTTCCTCTGATTTCTCTACTCTTAAGTTCACGTGACATTTTATATCAATCTACTTGTCTTCACACACCTCAACAAAATGGCATAGCAAAGAAGTATAGACACTTGTTTGAAATCGTTCATACGTTACTGTTTGGTACAAATATACATGTCCATCATTGGGGTGATGCTATCCTAACTACTTGTTTTCTCATTAAGAAGATGCCCTCTTCACCCAATAATGAAGTTCCTTACTCCATTCTATTTCTAAAGGAACCCTTCTTTCATATTTCTCTTCGTGTTTGTTATCTATGCTTTGTTCATGACATGTCTCCAAGTTTAGACAAATTCTCAGCTAGAGCCATCAAATGTTTATTTTTTGGAATATTCTCTTATTAGAAAAAAAAAATATTGATATTACTCTCCTAAAATCAAGAGGTACTATATATTTGCTAATGTCATCTGTTTTGAACCAACTTCATTCTTCCATAGGATATTTGTTTTGTTCAACATGTCCTACCTATGCCCTTAATTGAGTCTTTTGTTCCTCTTGCTCCTGACACCCAAATTCCCAAATTCTCATACTGAATCCACGTGAACTTTCATCACTACCTCTTATTACCTATCAACACAAGAACCAAATGATTAGTCCAATGTTCCAAGATGAGTTCTCTTCATCAGGTCCTTCTCAATCATCACTCAATACTATGATTCCTAATAATCATGACTCGATTCACTCATTGTCATCTGCAGAGGTACTGGATCTACTTACAATTTACATTCTATTTACAATTTTCTTAGCTACTACATGTTGTCACCTTCCTATCTTTCTTTGATTTCCTTTGTATCTTCTATTACTGTTATTGAAATTGTTATAGAAGTACTTGATCATCTTGGATGGCAACAAGCCATGATTTTTGAAATGCAGGCTCTTGAACACAATAGTACATAGGAGTTAGTTCCTCTTTCATCTGGAAAGAAGACAATTGGTTGTTGTAGGGTCTATGTCGTTAAAGTTAGACCTAATGGTGAACTTCATCACTTCAAAACTCGATTAGTGGTCAAAGGATACATTTAGTTCACCACAAAATTGTGATAGATGTACTTGATCATCTTGGATGGCAACAAGCCATGATTTTTGAAATGCAGGCTCTTGAACACAATAGTACATGGGAGTTAGTTCCTCTTTCATCTAGAAAGAAGACAACTAGTTGTTGTAGGGTCTATGTCGTTGAAGTTAGACCTAATGGTGAACTTCATCACCTCAAAACTCGATTAGTGGTCAAAGGATACATTTAGATCTATAGGCTTGATTGCAATGATACTTTCTCTCTGGTGACTAAAATGACCATTATCCATCTTTTCCTTGTCATGGCAGCCATTCATCATTGACATCTTCATCAATTCGATATTAAAAATGTTTTCTTTGTCACGATCTAGAGGAAGAAGTCTAAATGGAGCAAACTCTTGGGTTTGTTGCTCAAGGGGAGTTTGATCAAGATCACTCTTTATGGTCTCAAGCAATATTTACATGCTTGGTTTGAAAAGTTCAGCTACATTGTTCAATTCAAACCTTTAGGCTGACACGCAGTGAAGCAAATCATTTAGTTTTGTATTGACAAACCTCCTTTAGAAAATTCATGTACTTAATAGTGTATATTGATGATATATTTAGACTAAGGATCTTGGAAGTCTCAAATAGTTTTTGGGCTTTAAAGTAACCTAATCAAAGGAAGGTGTTGTAATTTCTCAAAGGAAATATGCTCTAAATATCTTAAATGAGACAAGTATGATTGATTATAAGCCAGTGGATAGTCCTAAAAATCCAAATAAAAAATTAATGCCAAAATAGGGTGAAACTTTCTCTGATCCAGAAAGATATAGAAGACTAGTTGGAAAAATTATTTATCTTATTATTACTAGACCAAATTGTCTTTTGCAGTTGGTATTGAGTCAATTCATGCAGAGAATTGATCATTAGAATGTTGCCATCCAAATCCTAAGATACCTAAAAATGGGTCCAAGACAAGATCTACTTAATCAAGATAATGGGAATACTCATATCTCAGGGTATTATGATGCTAATTGGGTAGGTTCTCCTATGGACAGGTTCTTCCATGGAAAAATGCTCTATAACTAGAAATTATGTTTTCATTGAAGGAAATATTATTTCTCGAAAAAACAAGAAACAAAATGAAGTTGTCTGATCTGATCAAGTGCTGAAGTTGAGTACAAGGCAATGGCCTCTCTCACTTGTGAGTTTTGTGTGGGTAATATAATTCCTCATAGAATTAGATTTTTGTGAAATTCAGCAAATGAAAATGAATTGGTATGATCAAGCAGCTCTTCCCATTACTTCTAATCTTATGTTCCATTAGAGGACCAAACACATAGAGATCGACTATCGTTTCATTCAAGAAAAGTTGTTATCTAAGGAAATTGGTACTGAGTTTTGTCAGATTCAATGATCAACTTGCATATGTGTTAACAAAATCATTGAGGGGACTTTTGATTGAATTTATTTTCCAAGTTTGGTACATACAATCTATATGCTCCAGCTTTAGGGAGAGTGTTAGAATAGGTTCAGAGTAGGCTAAGTAAGCTTTATTCGAAAGCTAATTTTGGCTGTACCTAGGAGTAGTTGTTTTTTACTCTTTCGTTTCTCATCATTGAATCACACATATCTGCTGTAAATAAATATCACTACCTTAGGGAGACCTTTTAAAGCTCTCAAAAAATATACTTTTTCTTTTTCTTTACTTTCTCAAGTATAGCCAATGGTGTTGGCCCATAATACTATTGGTTCTTGGTTGACATAAAAGTACAGGGACCGATTGAAGGGGGAAGATGGACTACTCAATTTCTTTTAGAAATTATATATCTAGGTTGTAGCTTTTTTATATACATTATAAAAAATCTCTGGCCTTGTATCCCACTAATACAATTATGCATGTTCACTTGTGCCTGCCTAGATGTTTTATGGACCAGTCCTTCTCTGTACTAATCATCTCGCAGGTGACCAAACTACCTTAGCCAAGTTTTGTCATTTTGTTCTCAATAGGCGATTGTCTGATCTTCTTATTTACATTTGTTTCTAAATCTTTGATTTGTATTACCACTCATCCAATAGAAGATCCCCATGTCTGGTTCACATTATTTTATGGCTTTTTGTTGGCACCTCATACGTCATACCTCACATTCATTACCACATAACACTGGTTTTATCTCTCATTGACCAACTTAACAAGCCAAGTTACCTTTCTCTTCGCTCTTTCATTTTCCAGTCGCTGAAATGTCAAGTTTGTATTGATGAAATAATTAGGTACCAGAGATTTCTACCAAAAAAAGGCACACTAGTTATGCAAATGGTTGTTTGCAAATGTTAAAACTTGCTAGTTTCTTTAGTTTAGTTTGCTAGCTTCAGCAATATAACTACTTGCTAATTACTGGATTTGCTTTATTACTAAACTTTAAAGCTTGGTTGCTCTGTTGGAGGTTTAATATCAATTGTGGTTATCTTAATAGGTTCGAGAAGAAAGTAAGATATGCCTCTCGCAAGGCCAGGGCTGATGTCAGAAGGCGTGTGAAGGGCCGATTTGTTAAAGCCGGTGATGTCTATGACTATGACCCTTTGAGCCAAACCAGAAGCTACTGAGTGTACAACTTTTAACCATGTTCTATAAAAGGAAAGAAACATTCCTATAGTTACAAAAGAAAACAGTAACTATTACCTGAAAAAATGGATGAAATTTGATACATTCTTTATCCATGCAGTGACAAACTGTCTGATTTGATCACAGGAGCATAGATTTTCTGAAAGGGGAAGAAGATTGTAAGCAGGCCCTATTACAAAGAACAGACAGTGTGAGCTCAGGAGCAGGTTGTGTCCTTCACTGCAATGGACATCCGGTTGCAATTTCTGCTGACACAACAGCATCACAAACTGCCTTCTTTAGGCAATGTGTCATGAATTTTGATTGCCCTTCTGTTTAACTTGGCAAATCCTGCATCTTCATTCTAATCTAATGCAAAATTCTTTTAGTCCTCGGCCTTGATCTTGCTCATAGTTTGTCATATTTTATGTCAACTCCTCACTGATCCTAAGTCACATGTACAAGTGCCTATTATGGCATGATAAGTGGCTCAATTTCATAAATTCTAGACAATGTTCTACTCTGTTGTAGGCTGTAATATTTTGTCCCTCTCTTTGCCATGTATTGTGCAGAATATACATATGTGCAGTTAGAGGTGTAATGGCCCAACAGTTCCTTAGGTATGACAATTGTAAATTTTAAGGTTATTTATGTATAGAATAGGATGCTGCTATTTATAATTTTGATCACAAAACGTTCTATATTGGACATGTATAATGTATTCATAAAAGTTTTGTTTGTATTTTATTTGAGTGCCATTGATACACTTCAACTACATGGCGTTTTTGCTTCAGTTGTATGCCACTTCTGAAAAGAAGAATGTTACAGAAGAACCTTATGATTGTGTGTATGCAATTCCATGAGTGTTCTTTCAATTGCTCCTATTCTTTCACTTTGAAGGAAAACAATAATTTTTTTTTTCATATATTTTTTTTGTAGAAATATTTAAAAATAGGGAAGGAAATGAAAATAGAGTGTTAAATAACCTTTTCTTAATTCGAATTGACCTTTTTTTTTTTTTTTTTTTTTTTCATATGGTGCTTGGCCAAATTATATGTGCTTTTTATGGTTCTACATCCATTGGCATTACAGCAAGTATTTTGTACTTTGTACAATTATTTTCAAGTTTAGATTTAGAAATTTTTTGAATTTACATAAAATTTAGGTATAAATTAAAATATTTAAATTATAAGAGGCATCCAAATAGTTAATACAATTTAAAAGTATTAATGTATAATTTGACTGAGCAGTTAAAGTTAAATAAAAATAGGAAAAAAATGTTATTATTATTAACTATTGACATTTTTATTAAACATTACACTAACCTGAAGGGTATATTTGGACAGGCTAGGGAAATAACTTTTTTATTATAAAGTATTAGTGTTTTTCTGAGCTATGTCCTAAATTAAAAATGACAAGTATATGAAAGTAGCTAACATTAAATGAAGAAAAAACATATACTAACATATTGATACTACAGAAATATATTGATTTTCTGACTTAATTTATAAAATTGAACGAGAAATATCAAATGCTGAAAAAATAGCACTTGAAAATATTTGTCCGGAGAAAGAAAAAGGCTAAAGCTTAATTTTAAAGAAGAAAGTTGTGAAAGGAACTTGAATGCTGAAAAATATTTAAAACAATCACATCACTATGTGCCAAAAAAATATCCTAAAAGTAGAAACATGAAAATAGAAAATAAACTTTTTCCATTGACAAGTGGGAGGCAGATATAAATGATGTATAATTAGTTTCCTACAATATTATAAATCAAGATTAAATATTTTGTCGAGAAAAGTTATATTTAGTATATGAACCGAACAAGAACATATTGTGGAAATAAAAGAGTTAATAATTTTCGTAAGTCGATTTATCATAATGGTATATGAACACACTTATTATGAGTAATACTAATAATGAAACACTATCTAAAAACTTATCTTATCTTAAAAGTATTATAATTTATTACACTATGTGACAGAATAAAAAATTGAGTTGCTGTAAGCATAAATTGAGGCTGAAAATAAGGAAAAAGTATAACAATCCAAAATTGGAAACATGGCATGGAACACTATTTAGGGTTTAAAATAAAAATTAGTTAACTTTATCCTCTCAACACTGGTAATATGATTAATTCTCCAACATAAAGTGTGACTGCATAAACACTGCTTCTTGTAACTTCTTTGTCCCTTTCCCAATTTTTTATTTATTTTCTAACTGTTTTTCCATTATAATTACGAGTTTTTTTATATATATATAAAAGAAACTGTTAACCATGGTTAATGAATGCACCCTTAGGAATGAGGTAATGTGTAACCATGGTTAAGGCGCTGGGTACTGTTGCCAATAATGAATCCCTGAGATGGTGGGGTTCTTCTTCTATCTATAAAGCAAAGAGAGAAGAAATTACGGATTTTCCATCATTCCAGAACCGTAATCTCCAAACCCCACTTCGTAAGTCTCATCAAAATGCGTTCTTTTTCTTCTGGGTTTTCATTTTTCTTCTCTGGGTCTTTTAGGAATTATGTGTTTCTGTTCGAATCGCTAGATCGTGTGTTGGGTTTGGGGTGGTTTTCTGGGGACATCTGAAGTTCTGAATTTTATTTTCCTTTTACTTTTTAAATCAAAAAATTTGTTTTGATTTTGATCAAAATATTTCTCCCTGATGATTTGGTTTGTGTTAGATCTCGTTGATGATGAAGACGCCAATCGAATGCTTGTTATTTGATTTCGTATTCTCAATTTTCAATCTGGAAATTTTTGCAACGTATTACATGCTACTTGGGATTTTAATTTTTGTTCGTATTTTTTTATGTTTTTTCTTACAATTAAGGATTATAAGGTTGCTGGATTTAACCCAATTTTTCTGTGTATCTGCTCTTTCCCTTGAGAAAAGCAACAATTATGTGTGTTTGTGTGTGTGTTTCTTGCAATTTATTATGTCATTCACTTTCATATGGATATTTTATTTTGGATGAATAACTTGTGAAGTCAAGTGTTCTGACAGCTATATATAGCTAGGATTTAAGCCTGGCATGTTTGTTCTTTCAATCTGTTATTTGATTGTTCAATATCTTATTTATGAATCATTCTCTTAATTTTGTTTGAGTGTTTAATGTTCTAATCTTCCTTTGTTGGGTTTACAGATATTAAGAAGAAACCAACAGAGTTTCCATACTTGGTGTTTCTTCCTGCTTTTTGGTTCCTCATTTCCATGTTTGTGGATTCTTCCTGATCCAAAGGGAATCCATTGTGTCTTCTTTGCTCAGTTTTGAGCTTCAACAGTTGGAACTTGCAAACCAATTTTACCTGTAACTTTGTATCCTTAAAGGTCTCTCAGCATTGATCAAAATGGGCCTCTCAAGTCTGCCAGCACCATCTGAAGGAGTATTATGTGTCCTTCTGGTGAACACTGTATTGTCAATTTCCATATTCAAGGGCATTGTTAGGACAATCCTACACATTGTTGGAATCCATCTTTCATCATCCACTACTTCAGCCTCTTCACCAGATCCCTACCAAGCTCCACCTGAGTCATTGGAATTCCATCTTAGTCCCTCTGAGAGTTACATTGAAGAGTTCAGAAGCCGGACACCAACACTCAGGTTTGACAGTGTGTGTTGCTGCAAACGACCTGAACATGACTGTTCTGTATGTCTCACTCAGTTTGAACCGGATTCAGAGATTAACCGCTTATCTTGCGGCCATCTCTTCCACAAAGCTTGCTTGGAGAAGTGGCTGGACTACTGGAACATTACATGCCCACTTTGCAGGACTCCCTTGATGCCTGAAGATGACACACCTTGCTTTCAGTAAGCAAAATGAGTGAGCATGCCAATAAGAGAGTTCCATGTACAGTGTAGTGTACATATTCTTGAGGGTTTTGATGCTCGTGCATCTGAGTTCTGCCACCTTTTTAAGCTTTAACCTTTTGCCTTTTATGGTCTAGAGTTTGTGGAGGGTTTTGTTTTCCCTTTTTCTGTCTGTGCACTTTAGCACAAATGAGGGGTATACTTTTTGCTTGCATATTATGTTTGTTCATATGCCCACCTTGTTTGGACCTCAAGCCTTAATTCTATGTTGGGCATTTTGATCCTAATTTGGAAGCAGGGATTGTAGAATCCATTTGTTTTGCCTTTCCAACTCTCATCACCATGTATATATAGTGTAGTGTGTAAATAGCTGTGGTTGGCAATAAGATTCAGTTATCACTAAACAATACAAAACCACTAATCGTTTTGGTTCTGCTATACACTGAGGATATCTTGTTTAGTTTATTCTTTACATTATTAAAATGGGGGTGTTCTTTTTATTCTTTTGCTTCTTTTCATGTCATAATGCTTTTTGTGAAAATATAATTTTGAATACAACGAAGTATGATATTGGATCTATGTAACTAGCCCTACCAAACAGCTTTGGTTGATGTTGATTCTGTCAAAATCTTATGCAAGTAGCGACCATTCAGCCGAATGACAGATTAGCACAATTATGCAAACAAACTGATATAGGCCTTTAGGACAGGTTTATGTGGCGTACTTGCATGTTTTCAGTATTATATTCACTGACTCTGTAGCAGAGCCTCTAAATAAGTGCAAATGCTTTTGCATATTACTTTCTCTTGGCTTGAAAAATATGAAAATCTTGGTAGAGTTTATTTTAACTGGTAAAACTGGTTTATAAAATTTTTGCAAATTTTTAATTTTTAACAAGCTTTATGTAGAAGCTCATTCAAATAAGTTATATCTGAAGTTCATAGTTAAGTTTATAAATAAATTTCTGTTTCAAAATATTTTATTGTTTATTTAAAAGGTTTGAGAATAGAAAAATGATGCTCAATGAATTCATCTTCAAACACTATGAAGGGAATTGTCTGAATGTTACTGCTCAGAGACATACACAAACATAACATGCTAAATTGACCTTCAAGGTAATTTATTTTGAAAGTCATACTATGAATTTTGATATAGTTAGCAATGAAATGGTTGTACTTAATGATTAATGATGGAGGAGTTGAATGTGAAAAGTGAAGGTGAGAAGGTGTGGAATAGCAAGAGAGGCAAAAGGGGTGTGAATAATGGGAAGAAAAGGGAAAAGATGCATTGAGTTGGAGCATAATTGAATATTATGTTGTTAGTGGAAAGATGCCACATTTGTGGTGGTTGTAGCCACACAACACAACCCAAGAATTAACAATTCAACCAACTTCTTGACACCGACACTCATCACAGACAAACACAATACTTGTTTTCTGCTTATTAGTCACCCAATTTACCAATTATTACTGTCATCATCCTTTCTTTTTCCTTTTTGACTCAAAATCTTTTCTCATAATATGCCACTGTTGAACGTGGGGATGAGGAAAGTACTTCACTCTTGCCTCCACAAGAATGGTTTATTCATCACAATCTGTTCTAATCAGCACACACGGTCACGGAATCTGTATACTTTTTTGTGGTTTAAACTGAAGAAAGCTAAATATTTAATTGGTGAATGTTAAAAGTAATATAAAAGTTTAGCCAGAAACAAAATTTTATGAGTGTGCAACATCTTATATTGGGCTGTAGAATTGATATTTGACAAAAATAAAAGGAAAAGAGAGTGGAGGGTTGTGGGTGTGGTTGCTGAAAGTTGGTGTTGCAGATTGGAGTTGGTGAAAAGACTTTGATCGCTACTTTTACTATAAAGGTTGAATTTGCGTTTTTTTTACTGTCTAACATTGTGTATGGATGAAACCTTGTGTGTCTATGCTTAAAATAGTATATTTCTAAGTCATTAAAGTTATATTGAAATAACTTTGCTACAATGTTTATAACTAATAACAGCAAAAATCAAAGTCAAAGTAAGCATATAGGACATTAAATATTTAATTATGAGTGAATGTGTTAAGAATTAGAAAGTGATTATTCAACATGTTAGCATGAATTGATAATTGTCGATCATTTATTACAGGCAAGCAAAAAACTATAGAGATCAAGTAAGACGACAAAAAATTTGATTACATGATCTAATTCATTTTAAGTATTTTAATTTGATTAAGTTTTATTTTTCTTTATATAATTTGTGCACACATTTTAACTTTAGAAATGCCTTTTAATTTTGACATGGAATAAACATAAAGTTTATTCGTTAAATTAATAACTTATGATGAGAAATTTGATATATTGAAATACACAAGCATAATTTTATTATGGGACTTATAATTTTGTTGCTTTCAATAGGAGTTAAATGGATCAAGGAAAAAAATGCTAGTAATTCTCGAACTATAAAGAGAATATTATGTAATTCCCAAATTCTAAAGGTAATTGTATCATGTGTTGATTGAGAGAAGTAAACGGTGCCTAGAGTTATAGACACATTCTTCTTTGACCTCCATACTCTCTTCCTGCAACTCTGTATGCTCAGCAAAGTTATTATTATACTCTTAATTAAAAATATAAATAAAAAAAACCCTATATTCCTTAGTTTTTTTTAGAACTCTTTTTTATTCAATTCAAAATATATATATTTTATTTCATATTATATAATCTAAAATATAATAATTATATTTTGGATTATACAATTTAAAATAAAAAATATATTTTGAATTATACAATCTTAAATAAGAAAATATATTTTAAATTGTATAATTCAGAATATAATTTTTAAATTTTAAATTATATAGTCTAAAAAGAATATTTTCAGTATTTGAAAAAATATAGAAATCGACGCGGAAAGAACGTGTCAAAATTATATCATGAGAATGATTCATTTAGTGATTATGTATAATATTTTGTTTCAGTTTCATTAAGCTTTAAGATTCTTAGTCACTATACCTATTATTTTATTTAGCAAACATCACCAGTTGAAAGATGACAATTTGGAAACTGGAGAACATTGTAAGAGAGAGTGAAACAATAAATAGCAAAGAAGGAAGATGATAGGTACCAGAATATAAATGAAAGAAATAGAAATTATTAGAAAAGAAATAAGGGAAAATTATTATTTATTTAGAATTTGCCAAACGTTTAAAGAAATCTCATAGCACTAAGTAGCTCAATCACTCTTCCTAATAACCAGAAAAATCTTGTACCCTACCCTCCTTATCTTAGTCCTATTAATACTAGAAAAATTTCCTAATAGCAATACTGGGATTCTCTAACAGCAATACTGGAATTCCCTAACAGCAATCAGTTAAGCTAGTGCAATCTGTTACAATCAATTACACTCATTCCTATTTCTTCTCCTCTCGTAAACGATTAGTGTTTGTTTGGGCTGTTGATTGGGATGTTGTCTATCAATACTCCCCTCGTAAACATTCACCTTGTCCTCAAGGTGAAGATGAGGAAAATTTGTGTTGATGTCTCTAGCAGATTCCCATGAAGTTTCAAAAGCAGGAAGGTCCTGCCATTTGACCAGCACTTCCTTTTCTCCTGTAGTAGCGTACCAGACAACTAAGATCTTTGCAGGTTTCAATTTTAATTCCCAATCCTCTGCCAAGAAATTGGGCAACAGTTGACTCTGCACTTGAGGACTTAAGCATTTCTTAAGAAGCGAAACATGGAAAACCGGGTGTACCATTGATCTAGGAGGCAACTTCAACATGTTTGCTACCTTCCCAATCCTTTCTTCAACCTCAAAGGGACCATAAAATCGGGGGCTTAGCTTCTGGTTAATTCTTTTAATTAAGGAGTGAAGCCTATAAGGCTGAATTTTTAGGAAGACAACATCTCCTACCTGAAACTCAATATCTCTCCTTTTCTTATCAGCTTAGTTCTTCATTCTTTTTTGAGCTTTTTGCAAGAACCACTTTAGTTCATCTAGGATTGCATTTCTGTCTGCTAGTAATTCATTCAGCTCCTCAATATTGGAAGGAGGAGTGTCATCTCTAACCAAGACTGGAGGATTTCTCCCATATAGAGCCCTAAAAGGGGTGGTGTTTAATGAGGCATTGTAAGATGTATTGAACCATAATTCTACCCAGCTCAACCACTTAGCCCACTGTTTTGGCTTGGTACTTGTAAAACACCTTAAATAAAGTTTTAAACACCGATTTACTACTTCTGTTTGTCCATCGATTTGTGGATGGTAAGCTGATGTATAATGCAGTTTGGTACCGACTTGCTTGAATAAATCTGTCCAGAAATTACTCATAAACAATTTGTCCCTGTCAGACAGAATTTTAGCAGGAAAACCGTGCAATTTCACAACTTATTGAGCAAAAACAACAGCCACATCTTTTGCCGTGTATGAGTGACTTAGTCCAATGAAATGAGCGTATTTAGTGAGTCTGTCTACCACCACCATGATTGTATCCTTTCCTTGAGATTTGGGTAACCCCCCAACGAAATCCATGGTTACTTCTTCCCAAACTAGATCTGGAATAGGTAAAGGTTGGAGTAAACCTGCTGGACTTAGAGTCTCACATTTGTTCTTGCAACACGTTTCACAAGCCTGCACATATTTTTGAATGTTTTTTTCTCATCCCTTCCCACCAAACAAGTCCTTCAATCCTTTTGTATGTCCTAAAAAACCCCGAATGTCCTCCAATTCTAGGAGAATTCTTAGGAATCACTATCCTTCCCTTGAAGTAAAGTCGTCCCTTCCTTAGCTCAAAACCATTCCACTCATCCTTTCCTTGCAACAGATCTTGTAAAATCATTTTCAGCTTAAGATCCTGTTGAATTTCTTCTTCTAAGCCTTCCCAACCATGGAAAGTGACAGTCGAGATTGCTGCAAAAGAAAATCGCTTGGAAAGTGCATCAGCAGCACTGTTTTCTCTACCTGTCTTGTATCTTATTTCAAAATCGAATCCCAATAATTTTGCAATAAGTTTCTGTTGCCCCTCGCCCATGATCCGTTGATCAACCAGGAATTTTAAGCTTTTCTGATCAATCAGCTCCAAAAATTTCCTACCTAGTAGGTAATGCCTCCACTTCTGGACTGCCATCACAATTGCCATGAGCTCTCTTTTATAGACTGATTTTGATTGACTCCTGCCTGACAACTTTTGGCTTAGGTATGCAATTGGTCTGCCCTCTTGCATTAACACCGCGCCCAACCCTCTTTCTGATGCATCAGTCTCAATTGTAAATGGTTTATCAAAATTTGGGACAGCTAATACCGGTAGAGTAGTCAACGCCTCTTTCAACATATCAAAAGCCAATTGAGCCTCCTCCCCCCAAATAAAGCAATCTTTTCTCAGCAGTTGAGTTAAAGGTTCTGCAATACTCCCATACTCTTTTACAAACCATCTATAATAGCCTGTAATTCCCAAAAAACCTCGCAACCCTTTCAAGTCGGTTGGAACTAGCCACGATCTCATGGCTTCAATTTTCTTGGGGTCTACTGCTACCCTCGCAGCTGAGATGATATGACCTAGGTACTCAACTTCTTTCATCGTGAAAGAACACTTCTTTTGATTAATAAATAAACTGTTCCGTCTCAATAATTTTAGGACTTGTTGAACTTGCTTTACATGCTCTGTAAGTGATGTACTGAAGATCAATATATCATAAAAAAAAAAACCAAGACAAATTTTCTGAGGTAAGGCTTTAGAATTCGGTTCATCAGTGCTTGGAAAGTTGAGGGCGCGTTTGTCAACCCAAACGGCTTGATTAAAAACTTGTAATGGCCCTCATGCGTTCTAAACGCTGTTTTCTCAATGTCTTGCTCCCGCATACAAATTTGATGATAACCCGATTTAAGGTCTAGCTTGGTAGAAATCTCAGCCCCACTCAATTCATCAAGCAACTCATCTATTATGGGAATGGGAAATTTGTTAGGAATTGTTACCTTATTAAGGCCTTTGTAATCTACGCAAAGTCTCCACCCTCCATCTTTTTTCTTGACAAGAATTACTGGACTGGAATATGGACTAATACTGTGTCTGATGATCCCTGCACTCAACATTTCAGCAGTTATCTTTTCCATCTCATTCTTTTGCCAATATGGGTAACGGCAGGGTCTGATATTGGGAATTGTTACTCCTTCTTTCAAATTAATAGCATGGTCTAATTCCCTTTTTGGTGGCAGTACTGTAAGTGCTTAACAAAGATCAGGGTAGTCCTCCAATAATTTCAATAGTGGTTCTGGTATTCCTGTCACTATTGCTTTTCCTGTTGCGCCATCATCAATTTCACAAGGAGAAATAATGTAGGCTTCTTCTTCCGCTCTCAAGGCCTTCATCGTGGTTCTCCATGATACTTGGGCTGTACTCAGTAAGGGATCTCCTTGGATACAACGTTCTTGTCCCTCTTCCATTCATCTTATCACCAATTTCTGAAAATTTGCTTTGATTTCTCCCAAACTAGCTATCCAAGTCATGCCCAAAACAACGTCTATATTGCCTAGATTCAAGAGAAAAAATGGTTGAGAAATAATGACTCCTTGCACTACTAAATCCAATTTCTCACAAAAGCCCGAGTCTTTTGATATTTGCCCGGTTCCCACCTCCACAAGAAAAGGGGTATCATTGGTTACTTCCAACTGTAGAATCTGAGCTAAATTCTCCGAGAAAATTTTTTTGTCAGCCTCTGTGTCCACCTGTCAATACCCGATTTTGTCCGGGTAAAAATATATCGTTTTTTATTATTAAAAATAATTTATTTAATTTTGTGAGTGCTTTAATTAAAATAAAATAAATAAATAAATTTGTTTTAGATTGGAATTTATTGTTAGAAAAAAATTAAAGAGTATTTAAAATAATCAAGGATTAAGTTTTTTTTCTTTAAAAAAAAGAAAAAAATTTTAAAAATTTAAAATAAATAAAAATGCTTGCCACGTGGCAAGCTAGGAGTGGAGAATTTTTGCCTGCCACGTGGCAAGCTAGGAATGGAGAGTTTTTATGAGTATATTTGGCACATGGGAGAAAAAGAAGAGAAAAAGGGAATTGGAATTGGCACGTGGAGGATGAAAAATAACAGAATCGGAATTGGCACGTGGAGGAGCAATAACAGATTCGGAATTGGCACATGGAGGAAAAGAAAGAGAACGGGTATTAACATGTGAAGGAAAAGAAAAGAAGGAAAAAACACGGGAGTAGAGTGGAGAAAAAAAGAGAAGGAGGAGGAGTAGAGCGAGGGAGCGGGAAAGAAGAGAAGGAGGTGATCTTACTGGGCAGAGAGAGTTTGAAGAGGTTCTTGAGGTTCAGAGGAAGTTGCTGGGAGTAGGAGAAAGAAGAAGAGGAAGAAAAGTTGGGAGAGGTATATATTTCTACTTCTTAAGGTTGGGTTCCTTTGGTGTGTTTTTATGTTTGGGATTTCTGAAGAGATACATGCTGTTAGTTGTCTGAATTTCTCCTGTGTTTCAAATGATTATATGCTTCTGTTCCTTTAATCTTTCATTGCTTCTGTTTCAATAATTTATTACATGTTATAGCATTGTATTTTCGCATATACTTGCAGATAAGTTGAAACGCAAAATAAGAAAATGGAACCCAGCCTAGTGGGAGAATCAGGAGGTGTGCCCTTGCACCTCTGTTTTACCAAACATCCATGAACCAGATTTTTCGTCAACCACCATTAAATCCCCTATCATCCCCTTACATTCTCTCACATTACACAACACCCCAAAAATTCCCACCACCTTACACAACAATCTTCCTCTCTGATTCTACTCCTTCATTCCACTCCTTAGCTTCACATCTCCATGGCGCTACACAGATTGTTGAAGAGGAAAAGATGCGTCGATGAAGTAAACGATGATTTCCCTCTCTCTTCTCCCGCCACCAAGATTCGCCGTCTCGATGCCGAGTTGCCGCCAATTGTGGAAGAAGATGAACTGTTACCCTCGCCGTCATCGTTTCCGTCTCCTAACGATGAGAGAGCTCTCGTGCTTTTCAAACCTCTCGCTCATTCGCCTTCCTCTATCTCATTCACCGTCGATTCTGACCTTATCAAAGAAATTCATGATACTGACAACTCAAATACCGAGTTGATGGAAGATGACGAAATGGAAGAAGGTGTGGGTTCTATGATGATGGATATTGAAACTGACAGTGACCCTAAAACTTGCACATCAAGCATTCACTACCCAACAACACACTCTGGAATAGCAGAGGGATTCCAGTTACACCGCTTGTTACCTCGCCGGCGCCTTAGACCAACTAGGCCACCTTGACTTTGTTGTTACATTCTTCCATAATAGATTCAAATGCCTATCAGTAGTTGTTCTTCGCAAGCCACTAAACTGCTCCCTGCAACCCCACATATTCTGACCTGCACCTCTAGGCTCTTTGGAAATTCCTGAAATGCCCTCGTCATTAGCTGGTTTGGGCCTGCTACCTGCATCTCCATTAATCAGAATGCGCACCTACAAGTATTTGAAAGTCCTAAAATACCCCTAAAGCTATTTGGGTTGAATCTGCTTCTTGCACCTCCATATTTCTGGATCTGCACCATATCTCTCTCTAATTCCTAAAACACCCTTAATTTAATTGATTTTTTTTTATTATTTTATCTTTTATCTTTTAACATTGGATTATTTTTTTAAAATCGTTCGCGTGATGTGGGATTTGTTTTATAAAAAAAAATAATAATGATAATAATAAATATCAATTCATGATTTAAGTTCTAAATGACCACACGCGTCATGCGGAATTTAGTTTAAGGAGTTTCAATTTTCATTTGGGATTATCAAAAGACCGAACGCGTCTATGATATGTCGAAATGAAATTAAACTTTCAAACTAATAAATATGTGATAATTAAAAAAAATAAAATGTCAAAATTTCTCAAAATAACTCAAATTTGGTAGAACTACGTATTTCCTGATTCTTCACCCGTTAAGGATATTGATACGTAGGAGCAGGGTCAATCCTTGTCGGGTCCTTTAATTTAAAGATTATTATTTTGTTTTTAATCATTTTTTTATATATATTATATTTTTGGGAAAAATAAATATTCTAAAAACCACATTTGATTTTGATTATTTAATTAAAGGTATTGTCTTAAGACAGGCGCTGTGGGGTGTTAATACCTTCCCCACACGTAACCGACTCCCGAACTCATTTCTAGTTCGCAGACTTATTCCTTATTCTTTTCTTGGTTTTTCCATAGTTTTTCATAAAAAAATATGGTGGCGACTCCATTTTCTTTCTTTTCATTAGTTTTTATTTGGACCGTCATACCCGTCGTGATTTTAGGTCGCGACAGCTGGCGACTCCACTGGAGAATATTATTTGAGAGTCAAGCCATTTAATTAAGTGATCAAATTTAAATGTGGTTTTTAATATTTGCTTTTCCCTTTTCCTTATTGTTTTTGTTTATTGTATTCTTATAGGATTGTGGATTTTGATATGTTATTATATGATCTGAACTGATTGATTGAAAGAGATATTAAACCCTAGGGTAGAAGACATGCTTATGATTGCTATATCTGTGATATCTGCCTGGAAATTTTCTGGTTGTTTTGCAGGTGAGGGGTTGGGTGCATACAGGTTTTACTCCCTTCACACACACACTTTCATGTATATTTCCTGAGTGGGATCCTAAAACCCTGGATTTGAAAAAGCATAGAATTAGAGGGATTCAGTGATACCGGAATGGATGTACTTCCTACTTTGGTTTTCATGAGAATCCCAGCTAGAGTTTGTTCTCTTATTGTCTGTTCATAAGCTAGTTGTTTAACGACAACTTTGGATAAAATGATAATGGGGCCATAGCTCTGGTGACCTTTTATACCTGTAAGGATTAGGGAACTTACCTTGTGAGGATGCATGTAAAGATCTTAGAACCCTAGGTGTTATGCTGCCAATTTGTTTAGAGCACTAAGGGAGAAAAAACTATGAACTGCAATCACTCACCGGCATAACAAGACAGAACGTTTGCTATGGAGAATGTGGAAAAGTGTGGAAATGAATTGTGTTTAATGCATATCATTCATGTTTGTTTTCATGCATTATTATTTTTGTTCTAAACGAAATTTTTGAAAATTGTACACCAGATCATGGAAGTTCATCCTGGATTAGGGGTTGAAAAAGTATCAGAAGCTTCTGATTTGAAAAAGAAGTTGAAATGTGAACCGATACGGAATAATTTCTCTAATCTCCGGGAGCTTAATAGGAAGTTGAAATCTATTCAGAGGGCAACCTTTAGAAGAAAGTATGGGAATTTGTTAGGGTTGTTGGAGCTGGACATAGAGATAGACATTGTCACTGCACTTGCTCAGTACTATGATTCGTCCATGAGATGTTTCTTGTTCCAAGACTTCCAGTTAGTACCTACCATTGAAGAATATGAGCAAATCCTGGATCTGCCTTTGGGTGGGGGAATCCCTTATAGACACTGTGAGCAGCATTCTTATGTTCTGACTATATCATCCATCACCAAAATTCCTCATGACATGCTGAAGAGTGTGGAGTATGCTGTTATTGATATATTTGTGGCTGTGAGAACCAGATTTGAGAATCCCGTTACAGCAATATTAGCTGATACTTACCTAGCACTGGACTTGTGCTATGAAAGGAAGGTGAGAAAGATGCTTTGCTTGGTGCATATTCTGTATGTCTGGCTGATGGCTCGCATAAGTGATAATATTCTTGGAGTCAAATGTCCGATAGAGCTGGTGACCCGCAAGAAGCTAGATAAAAGGTCAAGAAAAGATTGGGCTTTATTTGTTACTGGTCTGAATCAGAAGAAAATCGTATGGCAACCATCATGGCAACAAAGATCGAAACTCATATATAGCTGTGAGGGCTTCCCTAATATGCCTCTTATGGGAATAAGAGGGTGCATTAACTATAATCTAGTTTTAGCTCAGAGGCAATTTGGCTACCCGATTAGAGGAGCGCCTATACCTGCTGTCTTAGTTCCATTTGTCTGTTACTACCAGGATGGATTTGTGAATGACACTTTATGTCAGATCCGTAATGCTTGGAAGAATATACTATGTGCGGAAAGAGACACTAGATCATGGTCAGTTGACCGAGAAACCCCATATCAGCAGTGGCTACTAGATAGAGTAAGAGAAGTCAAGCTACCTTATAGATTAACGGATCAGGAGCTTTCAGAAGAACCTGTGCCTAAGGAGCCTACAGTTGACACAAAATCTGAAGAAATTCAGAAGCTAAAAGAAGAGGTTGAGC
>Ga0209700_104017_pt1 | contig 27244 bp, 8 predicted proteins | sample SiratroredBW_FD_187528 | JGI IMG/M metagenome (GOLD analysis project Ga0209700, IMG submission 187528) | Root nodule microbial communities of legume samples collected from California, USA - Siratro red BW (SPAdes) (version 2) | ecosystem: Host-associated > Plants > Roots > Nodule | place: USA... | reverse complement strand
TTTTAGTAAAAAAAAAAAAAAAAAAAACTGTCAACAGTATCTGTCTTCTTTTTTTTATCTAACTTTTTCGGTGTAGTATGGACTATATCTATCCCGATCAAATTAATATTTTTATTAATCCCGTATTTTTTCTGAAAAATATTTAATCACATGTAAATCTGATTACCACTTAATGACTTATTGATCTCAATCAAACTAATTTTCTATGTGTTATACTTTTTTGGTATTTTTTAGAAATTCTGAAGTGGTGAACTATATCTCTTAATACTGAAGTGGTATTTTTTGTTATACTTTTAAAATATTTTTTTCAACTATACAAACTTAAGAGAATAAAAAAATCTGATCATATACTTACAAAACATGTTTTATTGTTAACTACACTACCTCAACTTAATTGCCTTTTAGATATATTGTGGAGAATATTTGTCATTAATCAAAATATCGAAGCTTTTTAAAATATTGGTAAACATAACCCATAGCCAATTTAAAATAATAAACACGCGATTAAGTATTTTTTATTTTTAATTTATTTAAAAAATAATATTATTCAAGAAGTTTTTTATATAAATTAAATGTATTTATCTCAAAAAAATTATTCAAAGCAAGTAAGATTATCATAAATGAAAAGAACAATTCTTGTAAATATTTAATTATTATAATCCAAAACTTGAACTTGGTCCTATCATTATCAAACATTTTTTTATGATGACTGCTTTTTTTTTTATTCTTTCCTATGCTATAGACCATCAGAGATTCTTAGGTGAGCAGCCACTTAATACATTATTTACACTCTAGAAAAATATAACTAGTAGAATTCAAAAGTAAAATAATTCATGTAATTAGATTGATATAACTAGTTTCATTTAAGGGTAATTTTATCTAAAAAAGTTAAATATTTATATAATACATTTTTAGGGGCATAAACCGACACCAAATATTCATAAATACATACATTAATATTTTTTTGGAAATAAATTTAAAAAAAATAATTTATCTTGCTCTACTATCAGATAACTTTTAATAGGAAAATCATTGTAAAAAAAAATATCATTGAATTAAAAGTTCATTTTATATTTATCATATTTATAAAAAAATTGTCAATTCAAATTATTTTTTTATTCATTTATATATCTTAAAATTAAAAATGATGTAATATATACTTTAATATATAATTTAGATATCATTTCATTAATGTTTTTTTATAAAATTTGATATGCACTAAATAATATATAGTTATAATTTAACCATCAAATTAATTAATGGTATCAATTTATAATGTTTATGAACGTTACATTATTGTCACTTGACCTTTTTCATGCTATTTAATACGTTAAATACATATGTTTGTGTGTAATATTAATTGTATTAAATTTGATAAATATAATAAATAATATTATTGTCTATATTAAATGCATACCTTAACTGTATCTTACATTTAAAAAAATATAACAAATAACGTCATTGTGTGTATTAAATATGTACATCGAATAGTGCAATATTAATTAAATTTTACATTTATAGATATTAAAGTTAGTATGTTTTAATGTTTAGATAAATACTATCTTAATAAAACGTGTATAATATAAACTTCTCCACCAAAAAATATTAATCATGTATCGTATTAAAAAAATATAATAAAATAAATAGCATTTGTGTAAAATATATATTAGTAAAGTGTATACAATATTACTTATATATTGCATATTTAATAAATACAAATATTTAATGATTACATACAAGCCTAACAATTACAATATTATATATATATATATATATATATATATATATATATATATATATATTATTTCATAAATATTATTTGGTCGTATTATATTTCATCAATATGTTAAATGATATTATTTAATGTATAACAGTCCAAAAATTCTATAGCATTTACAATCAAAATTTTATAAATAAACAAAGTATTAACATACATTTAAGGTTTAAAGTACTACATAGATAAAAAGGACGACCATTTCAAGGTCATAAAGTCTTTAATTACATCAAAACATATTTACAAGTATATACAAGACAAAAAGCAAATCAACTTAAGGTCATATCATCTTTAAAGTGCTCCAAAACCTGCATCTGCACCTGTTCATGTATAAAGTATAATCATCGCAGTTCACAACACAATAAGACAAGCAAGGGTAAGTTAGCGAAATAATATTTTTAGCTTATAAGAGTGAGAAGAATTGAAGTGATTAGATTTACAAATTCAAATATCAATTCTCAAGTCGAATACAACTAAGTTTAACATTCAATCACAAACTTTCATACTTTATTCCAAATTCATTGACCTCATAATGATCCATCTGAAATCACCGTACCTTGATTTCCTTTCAATTCCTAGTACTCTGATTTTATTTCAATCAAAATAATTGTAAGTGAATTCATCTTTCAGTCATAACAACAATCATATTCAACCATTTTGAAACTTATAGATGCATGTGTAACCATGGTACTTTGGTTTCCTTTCAATCATCAGTACACTGGTTTCATTTCAACTAAGATGATTACATACGAGCCTATAACTCAATCATCTCATATACTGCACCAATTCAATCATACTAAACCATGTAGATGTATGTAACCATAGTACCTTGGTTTCCTTTCAACCCCTAGTACACTGGTTTCATTTCAACCATAATAATTACATACAAGTTTATAAATCAGTCATCATACATAACACATCAATTCCATAAAATAACAATCAAAATGTTCTGACATGTTTCTATCTAACATCGTTACTTAAAACAGTTCAATCAAACATACCAAATCAGAATAAATAACCAAACTCAATCAGTTCTCAAGGACCTGTCAGACCTGCAAGAAAGACTTGAACACTGATAATCATATATCTGAGTCTTTTATTATAGGGTTCTATTTGAAAGTAAATAACTAAAATAAGTTACTAGCTTCCCTTATCTCAGACAAGGATCCCTTATCACTCTGATCAGACAATAATATCAGTCTAACTTTAGGGATCTAGAACAAGTTTTTTAAATAACACCAAATTTTAGTATAACCTTAATCAAGTTAAGAAGAACTTATTAATGACAAAAACTTAACGAAAAATAGAGAACAAAAGATCTTTAGAGCAAATATGAACTTACTCTGTTTGAGATTCTGATTGGTTTGAAATGATCCTAAAATTCTAAACTATTGCGTGACTTATCAAATTCTGAAACAGATAGAATACGAAAGATGAAAATCAAGAAAGAAGGAAAAGAGATTTATGGAAAATGGAAGGAGAGAGGTGAAAGAATATACTTTTTGTTCTTATCTTACAGGTTGAACTTTTGTTTTCCCTTTTCTTTTTTTTCTTTTTGTACTTATCCCTCATGTGGAGGATTACATAATGTTTACCAAATGCTAAGTTAATAGCTTTAAATAAATAACATGTTAACTTATTTTATAAAAAAACTAAAATTATCAAGTTTAAAATTAATATAAATGTACATACTTAAGACTTGTCAATTTTATATTTCAAGACAAATCATTGTCGTTTTCCTGTATGCTTTCTTCGGGGATATTGTCTAATTTACAACTATAGACTTTCATTTGTTGACAAAAACCAACTTTAAATTAAAGCACTAATATTTCTAAATGTAAACATTTTATGTGGTCCTATAGCTATTTTTAAATCAAACACAAGACAGGTATTTTTGTATTATTTATTTTTAATTTTTTTGCAAGTGAAAATCTCTTTGTTTAACCAGAAAGGGTTCTTGAAACTATCTTGCTGTTAATTCTATCAGTGTGATGATTTGGTATTTGGAGTTTGATGAAGGATTCTGGAGGGAGATTGTGATCAAAATTGATAATTTTGCATAATTAGCCAAGATAAGAAGTTTGGTGGTAGCATTTACCTAGAGGTGTAGTTAGGCTTTTGCTTCATGCTCTCCACTTTTAAAAATGTACCCCATCATGTTAATGAAATGACATAAGTGCCCTCAAGGTTTATAATTAAAATGAAGGTTTTTTCTTTCCTCCTTATTTTATATTTCTTACTTTTGCACTCATTAGTTGTACTTGTAACTGTGATTTTTATGTCGTCTATTTTGCATGGTTAACCTCTAGTATTTGATTGATGATTTCTATTCCTTACAATGAGGTTCAATAGTAAATAGTATCATTATTATATGAAAAAAATGCTGTTGAAGAGTTGTAAATTCTAATCTTGTTTTTCTTTTCTAAAAGGGTGATAAAAAAGAATACCAAAATTTCAATTGAGGAATAGGAGGAGCTTTTTTGGGGTTACGTTATGTATTTATATTTTACAATTTATATTTATATATATATATATATATATATATATATATATATATATATATATATATATATATATATATATATATATTTATGAGTATTTTTCAACTATAGACTTGAAATAGGTGTATGATGATTATAAAAATGATGGCTCTTGGTGTACATGTTATTGGAAAAATGTTAACATTTGTAATTGTTTAATTGTAGTTAGATAAAATTATGTTAGTTATACGATAAAGATAAGGAATATTTTCTCTTTGAATGAATCTCAGTGATTTTGAGATATATTAGATTTGATACATGCAAAAAATTGCATATTCCTAAATATGTCCTGAATATACTAGTATTTTACACTTTATTTTATATTTTTATCAATATTAAAGCGACATGAAAGATTAAAAACTTCAAAAAATACAATATTTATTTAAAAAGAAAAACACTTTATGTGACTCATCTATTATAAACATATTATTATTTTAGTTATACGATAAAGATAAGGAATATTTTCTCTTTGAATGAATCTCAATGATTTTGAGATATATTAGATTAGATACATGCAAAAAAATTGCATATTCCTAAATATTTTATGGATATACTAATATTTTACACTTTATTTTATATTTTTATCAATATTAAAGCGATATGAAAGATTAAAAGCTTCAAAAAATACAATATTTATTAAAAAAAAAACACTTTATGTGACTTATCTATTATAAACACGTTATTATATTCATGAGTTCTACGTTTATTATCTCTATATCCTTGATCCAAAATATTTCTGCAAAAATACACAAAAAAATTACATTTGAATACATTTGAGAAAGTCTATTTTAAAATTAAAAATAATAATTTCAAACTTGAAATCTAGAAATGTTCATTATAATTCCAAAAATATAGTTAATTAGAATTCCAAAAATATATGTTTTGAATTGTAATTTTCTATTCTGGAATATGATCTCTAGAATGAAAATTACACTTCTTGAATTATATCTTCGAAGTTTATTTTCACTATTCTACGTTCCTCAATCCAAAATTCATTTTTTATTATTATTTTGAAATTGACTTTCTCGAACATATAGCATCATAACCTTGTGAGTCGAAAATCTTAAAAACTTCAAATTCTATAATGCATGTCCTTAACTTCCAAAAATTCTTCATGAAATGAATATCGCACTATTATAAAAAATAATCCTAATACAATGGCAAACACCACAAACTATTCTTAATGACAATGAAAACTTTGTTCCAAAATTATTGGGTGTCCCATAGGAATGCCTATTCTAGAAGTCTCTTTCCAGACTTCAATTTTTGGAAAACTACATTTTCATAATTTTTTAGACAACATTACTAAAAAACAACCCTTCATACTTGAAACAATCTACCCTTGCTTCTAAACAATACCACCATGTCTACTACACCTCGCCAGAGCTATCCCTTACCTCCACCAGTCACCTTCAACTAGCACCACCAACCCACTCTTCCATGAAGGTCTAATTTTAGAATCAATCTCACAAAGGACAAATTTGTTATTTTTCCTTGTTGTGTGTTTATATTTAAGAAATAGAGAATTTTGGCATTTAGTTTTCATAACAAGGTAATCAGTTTTATTTTATAGATTTATGATTTTGAAATATGTCTATGAATTGAAAGTTTTGTAACATATTTCTGGAATAAAAATTCTAGAATACAAAATTATATCTTTTAGAATACCTTTTCCGAAATGTAATTTTTTTACTATGAACACCCCCTCTTTTAGATTTATTTTTTTTTAACATATAAAATTATGTATAGTGGAGGAAGCCATTGTCGAAGATTGAATATGGCTTGTTCTATGTTAATATGGGCTTGGTCCATGGGATCTTATGCTACGTATGTTGTATTGAAAAAAAAAAATAAAAAAAAATAGACCATAAAGGAGTCTTAATTCTTCCACACCCTTATTTATAAGCACCTTCAACTTTATAACTTTTGTCTTGTTCAGATACACTAATACGTTTTTGGTTATCTATATATATTGACAAAAATGTTACCATTCAAAGAATGACTAACTTTTTCTAAAGCATGAGATGAAATAAATCTAACCGACAATCTACAGCATATTATTTGCGCAAAAAATGTTAGTTAAGTACTTATTCAGTAAGTGTTTTTTTTATGCGAAGTTCTATTACATGTTTAAATATAAATTTTATCAAAAAAAAAAATACGAAGAGACATAAACAAATTTTTATTGTAAAAATGACATAGAAATTGTTTTTTTGTTTTGTTCTTGTAGGCTTTTTTTTCTGTTTCTGGGGAAGAATACGTGTAGAAAAAGATTAATTAAATTCTATGTTTTTTTTTTAAATTAAATTACGTAATATGCAAACACGGTTTTACATTTGTCTATATCAGTTGCTACAAATTTTGTTCGCCTAAGATTATCCTTTTTGTCAGTGCTCGGAGGAATAAATTGTGTGGCTCAATCACCGGCTAAGCTCGATACATAGAACACAGCGAATGGGATTTTACCTAAGCCTCTTATTCCTTCTGTGTGGGAATCAAGGAATATGTTACATTCTCTAGTAAATAATGTACTTTGGTATAAATTGCTAAAAGGAAACTTATTATGTTGCCATTAACTTTAATTTTAAATAATATCTGTGTTACTAATTTGCTTTCAAAATTAAACTGACAGAAACTAGGTCTAACATAAGACACTAATGTTTATAAGGGAGTCAACTAAAGTTTGAATTTTCATTGAAAAAAGGGTTTTTTATGTAGTATATGTTCTTGTGATCATCATAACTGTCTATAAAGGAAAATAGATACAAAAGTAAAAAAAAAATGAAAAATTCCATTTATTTGGACAATTCCCCAGGAGTTTTGGTATCTGATTTGGTTGCAAAGGGCATAAAGTAAAAAAAACATTTTGACGATATGCTTTATTAGAGTTACAGAAAACAACGTTGATGCTTATAATATTCCTCATAAAAAGGAATAAACCTCATCTTCACCACCAATCTCTGTATCCAAAGTAGCAAAAGATTATCCTATTCATTATGAGAAATTTATATGTATATATGGAGAAGATTGATTGGTGCCAAATTGTGCTTTTGTTGAAGTGGAGTTTAGAGGTAGCATACACATGGGCCACAGGCATTGGACCATATATTTATCATAATTAAATAATACCAAATCCTACGTTCAAAGTTGTGGAGTTGATGAATGAGAGCAACAAAATTACAAGTGGTGCAAAAAAATCCATCTTCTCCACCTCAGATTTCACCATTCATGCGTCACATCGCACATTCTCACTTGCGGTGGCAGGTCCTTTCTACAAATTCAAGCACACACCCTCTCCTATAAATAGATTCACGTGATTGTGCTACTACTTCATTGTTCCTGCTACACTCAAGCACACCACACCACAGCACAAGTATTGTTTCTTTGCCAATTATTGTACTTTCTTTTTCTGTTCTCTAATTAATACATTGTCCTCAATCATCCAGTGCGTGGCCTTCGATATCATTTTTTCCATTAGTGACTTTATGCGGTTCACATTGATGTTTGATGTATCAGTATCACACCACATTAAATAACTCATTGAGCTCTTTATACTAGGTGGAACCGTTGTACTGAGCTAGAATTTGGAAGTTTGGATCATATATACCTCTATAGTCTCTTCATTTTCTTCATTGGTTCACCAAGTAAGTCTTCTATACATATAGACTAACACCTTTAGTAACCTTGTTCTGAAACTTGTTTGTTTTGTAATATAGTGGTATTTATGTCTCACTACTCAATGAATTTCCACACGTTATGGTTTTCTGAGCAGGGTTTTTGTGAACATTGGAATTAACAAATATATTTCATGTTGATGCAGATTAGAATTTGTGTAAGATGGATACTTCTTGCGGGATTGCTGGATTCAAATATGATTGCTTGCTTTTCGGTATGAATGATGCTACTCTAGTAGTGCACTCTTACATGTTTCCCAGTTGTACACTTTTGGTTCAAGAGTTACGAAACTGCTCTTGAATTTGCTATTTTTGTAAGCTCTGCAAACATTTCAGGAAAACGGGTAGTTTTATTTATTTATTGCTCCACCTTTTTCCACAGATATGGACGACACTCTCTACCCATTGAGCTCAGGTCTCAATTTGGCATGTCGGAAGAACATAGAAGGTACAAACACTAACCATGAAAACTGCAATAGCTCTAGTGTTAAGATAATACGCAAAATGTCTTTTAGTTAAACCAATCTTGTTTACAGAGTACATGTTAAAACACTTGCATATGGAAGAAAGCATAGTGCCAAAGATTTGCCTGGACTTCTACAAGGAATATGGGACAACTATGGCAGGACTAAAGGTAGAGAAATATCGCCTTTTTTCACGGTTTCCTCTTCATCGTTGTTTCCTTACGAGAATACCAATTTCAGGCCTCTGGTTATGAGTTTGACAATGATGAATTTCATGCCTACGTGCATGGAAGACTACCATATGGGAAACTGAAGCCAGATCCAGTGTTAAGGAACCTTCTGCTTTCCATGCCTCAGCGTAAAATAGTATGTAAATATTTTATATTAATTTGTTCAGCGGGGAGCATTCCATGTAATTCTAAGACTCGGAAATGGCCATCTCAGGTATTCACTAATGCAGATGAAGCACATGCACATCAAGTGCTCAACAGATTGGGCCTGATAGAATGTTTTGACAGTATCATATGCTTTGAAACGCTTAATCCCCCTAATCACACAAATGTACCAACTGATAATCACGTGCTAGCATGGAGTATCTCGTTGAACAAAAAAGACTGTAACCAGGTACAGAGTGGTTGTTTCAACTCCAAGACACAAATCCTCTGCAAACCGTCTGTTGAAGCCTTTGAAGCCGCCATTCAGATTGCTAATGTAGACCCAAGGAAAACGGTACAATCAATTACATTTGTTTTGTTTAGCATATATGTAGAAAAGGACATACATAACTTAAGCATATACAAGTCGCTTCTGCGTCATTTTAACCTATATGACATGAAATTATTGATGCATGAACGTTTTAACAAAAAAAGCAAACACAACTCGTGTGGGAATTATGCCTGGGTGTGTTTATTTATATATTTTGGTCGTTTAGTCTTGGAATCAACTTACTGTACTTTTTTTGTTCCCTCTTCTATCCTATGCAGTTGTTTTTTGATGACAGTGTCAGAAACATTGCAAGTGGGAAAGCTGCTGGACTTAACACGGTTATTGTAAGCTATAATTTACTATTCATGAATATAGTTATATGATTCATGTACATATCTAACTCAAGTTACCATCATGCAGGTGGGACGCTCAGACTTGGTGCCGGGAGCTGACCATGCACTGAACAGCATTCATAACATCAAAGAAGCGTTACCCGAGATATGGGAGGTTGAGGGAGACCAACAGCAAATGATCCAATCTCAAGCAGTTGAAACCATGGTCCTTGCATAGATTTTGCTTAAGCAAATTTTACAACCTAGCAATCCCAACCATGATGCATGGCAATTTTGGCTCCCCACAAACATTGATGCTTAAAAGTGTAAATCATGTTGTTGGGAGCATGTAAACGCAAATAACAAAAGCATAAAGAAATGGAAAAGAGAATATTATTGTTCTCAAGATTAAGCACGAGTCTTTTCATACAAAATGTGTGTACTAGCGACTAATGACAATCCAAACCCATTAACATGACTAATAAGGGACAATCGGAACATTGGGAAATGAACTGAAAATCAGAAGAAAAGTAATGCAATTCCGTGTAAGGATTAACCATCTATAGGCAGTTCTCCGCAATTAACAATTCTGCATGGCTTCCGAGGGACATCTAACCTACTCGTCTCCTGGGATTCAAGTGTTCTCACAACATCCATTCCATCGATGACATGTCCAAAAACAACGTGGCGATTGTCTAGCCAAGGAGTCTGCATAAAAAATAAAGACACTCAATATTTTACAGAACTCAAAATTTTAAAGATTCATATATTTTAGCTAAATAATTGAGTACTGAATATGATAAATAACATCCACAGCAAAATGGTCCAAATCTGTAAAGAAAACATCTTAGATCTGGAAACAGACTTGATAAATACCTTCCCCAGTGACTAGTACCAGTCAGTGGATATTGGTGTTAGGCTTGATTAGAATTTTGAGTTTACTTTCTTTGAAGTTTATCTATTAGAAACTTATAAAAATCAGGAGGGGCAGTAATTGTCTCTCACCTTTACAGTGCAAATGAAAAATTGACTACCATTGGTATTAGGACCAGCATTTGCCATGCTTAGAACTCCAGGACCAGTATGCTTCACTGCAAGAAAGTGTTGAAACTAGAAACGTAAGAAGATTGAATCTGGACAAGTAGCCTAAACTGAATTTGGAAGACCAATCAGGCAATCACTGTTAAAAATTTATAATTAAATATTACTATCCAGCCAGATAGAGAGACATACAGGCAAAACTCTCATCTTTAAAACTAGGACCATAGATACTAATTCCACCAGTTCCCTGCAGCCAATAAAAGCACTTTCTAAGCCAGAATAAACTTCAGTAGCCTCATTTATGCATGGCATGTCAGTGTGAAACTAAATGCTCTCATCACTACATATATGCAGGCATACAAATAAATACAATAGAGCTCACATTTCCTTCCGTAAAGTCTCCTCCCTGAATCATGAAATCTTTGATTATACGATGGAAGGAGCTTCCTTTGTAACCATATCCTTTCTCACCTGTTAAAAAATTATTCAGCTTTATATATAAAATTCAAAGTTACACAATCCATTTCAGAGTAGAAATCCAACGGCAACAAGAAAAATTTTGCAGAAAAACTTGATTGCTTGCCTGTGCACAAAGCACGGAAATTTTCAGCTGTTTTGGGAACATCGTCTCCAAATAGGCCCAAAACAATCCTGCCCACAGCCTCACCCCCAACTTCTACGTCAAAGAAACACTTGGTTGTCACCTTGGCTTGAAGCCCTAAAGCCTAAAGGTAACAAAACCATGTAAGAAAATCATGTTAATCACAGCAAAAGAGATTATTATTGAGCATTGTCGAGACTTTTTCACACATCAAACCATTGAATATGATTCCAAACATGGCGTCGTAAACATTAACAATCACAAATCCAAATACTGAATGATTATTCCATCAACAAGTGGTCTAAATTTTAAGAACTATTCAGGGTCTGCTTGGTTCAGAAAATCTTTTCTCCTTCTATTTTCTACTTTTGATGATTACAAAAACACCATCTTGTTTGTTTTCACTTGGTTTCTTATTTAAAAAAAATTGTAAAGTTTGAAAATCACGTTCTTTTCACACTCTTGTAATGATGCCCAGTTGAACAAAGAGTAAAACTTAGAGATCCTGAAGGTCTTATCCTTTAGCTTCTCCACTGTCTTGTAATAATACTAGTAACTATTTCAGAAACACAATCCGAAACCACAAATTTCAGATGAGAAACTTACATTGTCGGTGGCGTTGACACATGTCATACTCCTATGTCTAATTGACCTTGCTTCAGATTGTTGCCTCACAGGAAACCTCAAGGCATAGTGTGACCTAGATGCCAACGTTTTACCGTGACCTAGCTGTGACCCTGTACCGCAACAGACCACACGTGGCCTTTGAATCTTAGACACATCTCGGCTCCAGTTACCCTGAAAAAATGGTGGCAAACTTCTATCACTATTAACAGTTGACACGTTTTCAATCCGAAACCCCTAATGAGCAAAGGTGTGAAAAATCATCTCTTTCATACATTTTATCGAATAAAAACGATTTGGGTGCTTCCAAAAGGGGAAGTCAAAACAGTGGACTTAACAGTAATGCCTTCTTAATAGTTGTTAGTATTGAAGGATAAAGAGAAAGAGAGAGAAAGCAGAGACCTGAAGACGGGGAAGTGAGTTCTGACAATGAACAAATTGAGCTGATAATGAAGACGCCATAGTCACTGGAACCTTCCCTTGTTGTGCTGTGCGGTGTTGATATTGAAGAACCACACCGAAAGAGATAAAAGGGTTTATAAGCATGTGCACTTTTTATATGTAAAAGAAAAAACATAAAGTATGTGTAGTTTTATATTTTAATGCATTTTTTATTTTAAAAAATAACCTTTTTTCAATTAAATTAATTCTATTTTATTTAAAAATAGGTGGGAAACTCTAATAAAACAAATAATAGGCAAACTGTCTTCAGATTATTTTAGTGAACAAATCTAGAAATAAGAGTATAACATTAATTTTATTTTATTTTTATTTAATTAAATGGGAAGATAAAATGAAGGACGTTTTGGTGTTTATGTTTAATGGTCTCCAATTTTACTAAAATTCATGTAAAAAAACATTTTAGAAGTTTTTTATAGAATGAATTATAATTTTTCGTCAACGGTGGTAGGTGAGGATAATTTTTCTGACTATATACGAATTCCACTATTATTGTAGAGTATTTATACAAAAAATATTCTTGCTAGTTTTCTATACAATTATGACACTTTGATTTTATTAATTATATAAGATATGAGATTAATAGAAAGCATAACTATTGTTTTGCTTGCTAGTGCTGGTCCTACCACGAACTGGACTCACATTGATTTCTCAGTCACCATCTGTGAATTTAAAATATAAGTTTGATTAATGGACAAGAGAAATAATAAGCACATCTAAATCCTAAACTTTAAATCCTAAACCTTAAACAAGTGATTATTTAGATGTGTATAATGTTTGTTCTGTTGGTCAATTTTAATCAAATTTGTTGCTGATTTTTGTTTTTGTAGTCCATTCTAAGCCAGTTTCAATTTTGGGCTCTCCAAAAGTGAGAATTTCAGCCCATTATTGTGTTGAATTTGACGTTGGAGAGGTAGATGTAGATAATTGACGCTGAAAAACGACAATGATGCACCTTTTTTTCGGCCGTCCTCTTTGCGAGTTGTGTAACCCGCAATACATCGCAATTTTGATCTGTTGCGAGATTAATTTTAATTTATAAAATATGTTACGATTGGAATGTATTGTGAGTTATATAACTCATAATACATTTTATAAATTAAAATTAGTTACAGATTATCTAATGTATTTAAATTTTCATATATATTGAGATTACACAACTTATAATATATTTTAATTTTTAAAATATATTAGGAGTTATGTAACGTGAAAATTTAAATATATTGAGAGTTACATAATCCCAACATATTTTAAAAATTAACACTACTATATTTTAAAATTAACATCCGTTCACCGTCACTCACCTCAACCACAACTCTAGCACCAATAGAATGTTCGTCCACTACTACCAGCAACTTTGCACCTCCATTCAGCACCTCCACGATGTCTGCACGTTCTGGTTTTTTCCACTGCCCATTAACCTATTATTCCAACAGCAAGGACAATTTTATCTTTTCCACATGACTATAATGGGAATATTAAAAACTATGGAGGTACAGGAAGTTAATATGGAGTGCAGGAAGAATCACTCTAAAATAGGTCAGGCTTTGAATGTAAACAATGTGTCGAAAAAAAACTTCCTGCACCCATATTTTTGACCTGCACCCCCGTCAAGACATGAAGTGTCTAAAATACCCTCTATGTTTATATTTAAATAAATTTTAGAAAGTATTTTCTAGAATCTATTTTACATTCTGAAATATGTTTTAAAGAATATATTTTTTAGAAAATATTTTTCTGAACATAAAGTTTATATTCTGATTAATGTTTTCTGAAAAAAAATTATCGGAACTATAAATGTTACGTTCCTAATATTCCAGCATAAAATGTTTTCTGGAAAATATCCATGGATTTTAAATAAAATATCAAGAATACTTTTAGTGATTTTTAAAAATGATGGGGTGAAGGTTGAAAATGATGGGGTGCAGAAAGTCTTTGCCTTACAGCATCAGAATAAAGAACTTCTTCCCTAAAGTGTGTCTGATTTAGAACAAGAGAGATGAAATTTCCAACTTTTGTGAAGGGTTAAGGGAAGTATAAGATTGCGTAAGATTTTAGTACAGAAAATCAATTTTCTAATGTGTTTGAAAGATTATCAAACATGAATTTCGATATTTGACTTAAGCCTGTTTGGTAGTCTAAAAAAATCGTAACAATGGAAAAACAATCATGCATGTATTTTATTGATATATTAAAATTGACATGATACACATTTTTCAAAAAATATATAAAAAAACTTTAATTATACATTTATAATTGTCCAGTTTTAATTATTCTGATACGAATAATCAAAATGACATATATATAAATCCAGTTAAATAATAAATTTATAAAAATTAATATATAAAATTACTAATAATGCAATGACTCTTGTAATTTTGTCCCTCTCATCAACTATTATGCGGTAGTGAAGATTTGCATCCACACTCCTTACAAAAAGCTGTGTTTTTTTTTATCATACATAGACAAATAAATGAACACATTTTTAAAATCCCTGGTAACAAATAACAATGAACATCAACATAAAATATACCACCTACTACTAATAAATACACATAAAAACATTTGATAAAAAATTAAACTTATTAAGTTTCACCATCAACGTAAATCTTTCTCAAAAAAAAAAATGTATGTAATGCAACCAAATCATTATTGGATTTACATAGACAATGAAATTATACCTAATAATCTCTCCAACATACTTTCCTTATTGTAGAGTTCCTTTTTTCAACTTTTCATATCTCACTTTATAGATGAAATGAGACTTCAGTATATCATCTTTCAAGATCCCTTCAATAGAATGTTAAAAAAAATAAAATTAAAAGGCATTAAATTTTTAAATCAATTAACTTATCTTTATGAAACATCAATTATAAGTAAGAAAAAATTCAGCAAATAAGTTGTATGTATTTTAAAGGTTTTTAATAAAATGAATGATAATAAAGGGTTTGTTGGGTGTATTAAAAACGTCTGCCTCACACGTAACAAAGCATCCATTACATGTCATGTCTTGCATGGGACAAATAAATGAAACTTGAAATCTGGTTGGATCAGTGACGTACATTGTTTCATCCAACAGCTTTAATTAGTGTATTCGTTGAGACTTTAAAATAAACCTTAACAAATGTCCCTCAGAAAATATTTATTGTACGCTTAAAAGTCGTATCAATAAAAAATCAAACACGTCCTACATTATTTTAAGAAAATGTTTCTTAAAATTTCATTAAAAAAATGAAACCAAATGCACTTGAGAAATAAAGTACGACAACACTTTTGCATAATGTTGGCTAGAGTTGAGTATTGAGGTTAAGATTTAATTAGTGACATAGCTTCCATCGTACTAAAGTTGTAACTTTGAAATGATTATTACCGTGTTCGTCTTACATTCGACACAAGTTGTAAAAGTTTCAGAACGTTTATATTTTTGAGAAAACATTTGCTGTTTTACTTTTTATAATACATTAATATCTTAATTTAATTAGTAAGATTTACTATAATTTTGTTAAATATATTTATCTCAAAAATTGTTTGAGAATAGAAATGGTATCATTAAAATTAAGCAAAAGTATTTAAAATTTAAATGAAAAACTTAAAAATAGACAAAAACTAGTTATTTAAACTTCAATTCAAAATAATTGTCATTTTTTAAAAACTTTTCTTTCTTTTGACTTATATCTAAAATTATGAAATTCATTAAGCTTTTTTAAGATTGAAGTATCTATATAAGTAATAGAATAAGTTTATTCAATCAGTTTTTTTATAATAACTTTTTGGTAAATTTTGTGGAGATGAAGTTTTTAGTTTAAACATATAAAAAAATTAATTTTAAATAATATTTTATGAGATATTACATCGATTAAAAATAAGATCATATTATAATATATATATATATATATATATATATATATATATATATATATATATTTTAATGAATACAAATCTTACATTACAAGTTTGTTTGTGATGGGAGTAATCCGAGAGAGAAAACCTTGGGAAGACAAATAAGAATGAGAAAATGAGTCACGCCACATAAGGAAATGACACTAACTTCAACCCAAAATCTTAAGACATTAGGTTTGTGGATCTTCTTTCTTATATGTTGCTCAACGATCTCATTTCTACTCAATGTGGGACTTGACTTGTATACACTTATACATGGTTTGTGGATCTTCTTTCTTATATGTTGTTCAACGATCTCATCTCTACTCAATGTGGGACTTGACTTGTATACACTCATACGGGACACACTTGAATCCTCCGTCAGGAAGAGGGGAAATACCGGGGAGATCTCAAACAATGAGAAAATGAGCCTAAACCCACATAAGTGAATGATACCACCTTCAACCCAAAACCTTAAGACAATGGGTTTGTGAGTCTTATTTCTTATATGTTGCTTAACAATCTCATTTATACTCAATATGGGACTTAGACTCACACTTGGATACCTGACAGTTTGTAAGCTTTAGTTAGGCTTAAAGTCAAATTCTTAAGATGATATCAGTCATTTTTAGAACCTATCATAGCAATGTTTAATTGTTCTATCGTGTCACTCGTTATCAGACCACCTATAAATATTTAGTTTTACATACAAGTTAGTTAGGGTAATCTTAGCGCAAGGGGTATGTTAGGGGAGGATTTCACATCAATTAGAGATAATATTATTTTATAGTATATAAGTGAGTGTAAACCTCACCTTGTAAGTCAATTTTGTGAGGTTGAGTTAGACTTAACATCTACTTCTTAAGACCTTAGATTACAAAATCTATATGTGAAGTTGGCATAATCACACTTTTGAATTTCTTGCAGGTTTTCTGCGTTGATTTTATATGAGCTTGAAATATACTTGTTAATTTTTGAATGATTTTGAATTGTTGTACGCTTTTATTTATTTTATGAAAAAATATTGGATAGGAACTTCAGGTTCAAGTTGTGGTTATTTTGGATAAAACACTGATTTTATACAAATTCATTGGGTAGAATTCATTTAATTAAAAAAATTAAGAGTTTTGGTCGTTGGACAAGTCATTTTAAATAAAAACTCTTAGTGTTTTGATAATTGGGCAATCTGAGCTCTTGTTGGGTGAAACTTGTGGAATTAAAAATCCAAAAATTTTGGTAATTGGGCGAGTCTCTTAAATAAAAACTCTTGGTGCTTTAGTTGTTAGATGACTAAAAGTTGTTGGTCTTGTTGATGTCTTTGGTTGGACAAGCACAATGAATACTAAACAAATTGCAACATTTGTTTAATTCATTGGCCAGACCAGATGTTCACTAGACAAGATGATGTTTTGTGAACTTTGAAAAAACATGATTTTAAATATCTCTAAATGCTAAAATTTGTTTGTCTTTCACTATATTGTTATATTTGACTAATATAATACAAGGGTTCATAAATTCTAATTGATTACCCTTTTAAATTATGTTGAATGTGCATGAATGAGTTTTATATCAAAAAAGATTTTTATCTTTCAGTATATAATTGTATTAGATTATGAATATATGGTTTATTTATTCTATAAAACAAAGAGATGACAAATATTTTATATTGTTAACATTTGAATTAAATTTGAAATGCATGAATACATTATATGTGATATGAAGTATGATGTAGACATAATTATTTTTAGAAAAAATAAATATTGTATTAAAATGTATAAGGAATATATTGAATTTGAAATTTGTACTAATGAGTTATTTTAATTGTGCTAATATATTAAAGTCATCAGAAATATTATTAGGTGGTGAGAGTTGAGAGAAGTTTTTATAACTCGATATGCAGTGTAAAAAATAACTAATTTTATAGAAACTTATCTCATAGGAAAATACATAATTCTTATTGATGTAGTTGTAATAAATATAGATCTCTAAGTAAAATTATTCAAATATGGCTATTAGAGTTAAATATTTGGTTTAGTTTATGATGTTGATATATTTAAATTATAACGTTAGAGGTAATGAATGAGAGTGAAATTTAAATATTTGGTTTAGTTTTGATAAATATTAATATTTGAATTAATGAGATGTGATTTAAATATGTATATATGATTAAATTTATATATATTTAAGTTTTTATTTTAAAACTCTATCATATAATTTGTTTTTTTTATCAAATATGATGATAGTGAATTACATGAATGTTACGTATTAAAATTTTCAATACAAGCAAACCTCTATATATATATATATATATATATATATATATATATATATATATATATATATATATATATATTATATATATATATATATATATATATATATATATATATATATATATATATATTGAATCTCTATAAAAAAATTTAATTTAAAAAATTATATATATAATGAGATCTTAAATGATATGATTGTAAGAGGAGATGTAAGAAGAGATGTGATAATCAGAGCCTCTAAAGTGTCACCGTTAATCTATTATCGGTGATAATATTTATTTGCTTAGTTATTTGAAATCACTCCCTTTAATAACTGTAACCAACTTGTTTTAACGTATACGATTAATGTGACAACACACTCCATCAATCCGCATCAAGGCCGTTTACTTCATCCCTTAATTTTTTTGTTCTGTACTCTCATTAATTTTTCTCTTTACCTCACTGTTTTCAACACAACATTGACTTTGTTTACGCCAAAGTCATTGTGTATAGACCTTCAAATAGACATAATAAATGATCTGAATAGGGAAATGATTAGATAAGTAAATCAACTGCAGAAATTAAGATTAAAAATTTTTAAAAATAACTGTTTGCCGAGAGTGTGTTTTTCTGCCTTTTTAATTTAAGATGCGCATGTATCTAAAGGCTAAAGGGCCATTCTTCCTAACCATTTACTTGTTCTTGTTTTTTCAAGGTGCAATTGATATTCTTGTACAATGAAATGAATTTGTATGAAAAATGTGTGAATTATATTTAATGTGTGAATGAAATTTATACTGTTAATGAAATGAATGAAATTTGTATGAAAAATGTGTGAATTATATTTAATCTATATTCAAAAATTAATTATATCTTATTGACTGAATAACCTCTTTTTCTTCAAATATTACACTCAGTAAAACACATTGTTGTTGGAATTAATTACACTAAAAAAATTCTTTTCCAAATCAAACTTTATCCAAAATCAAAGTAAAATGACAATTAACCCAAACGATGATACTAAATATTAGTAGGAAGAGCCTTTTTCCTCGGTGACAACACATATATAATAAACCTATGATGTCTTTTATTTTCAACCGACGAATCTAAGTCTAATGGACGAGGAATTATTATTTAAATCTTTATTGAAAACACGTTAACATTATTCATACTTTCAACAATATTTTTTTTTTCCGATTTAACCTAGATTTTTTTGAAACGCCAGTTAAAATAAGGCGTAACAGTAGTGCGATGACACCTGGTATTTATAACATGCTTAAAAGAGAAGCTTGCAATGAATAATAAATATAGGAAATGCAGTGAATGCTGTTAGTTAGCAGAAAGAAAGGTATGGTTGAAAAAAACATTGGAAGCAAAATCTTAAAGAGCGTGAAATAGGATATGGCGAAACCTGAAGTCAGCGGATGTTTTATAATAATAGTAAAAGGTTTGAAATGATAGGCACTGAGTTTGGGTCATTCATCGTCACTGCATAGTGGGTTTGGTTTATAGTGATTGTGGAGAAGTTGGTGCCTATGCTCCTGTGGAATCACTTTTTCTGTCACTTTTTTATGTTTTTCTATTTATTTGGATTTCAAACTGCACCAAATCTGTTTATTTAATAACTTCAACGAAAATTTATGGCTAAAATTGTGATTTGAAAACATGCAAAAGCAAAAAGTTTACATGGTTATTACAAGTTTGCAACTTGAAGACTTTTTTTGAGGACTTTGTTTTCACCTTATATGTGAGACAAAAATGTAGCCCCAACATTGGGGCCTTACAATTAATGAGGAACAGTGGGAGGGTAAATAATTTAAACGGAATTTGTGTAACTGCGAAATATTCAAATCATGGATGGAAATATTTTAAATTTGTTAGAACAGAAAGAAGATCTAAAGATCCAGGTGTGGAGAAGAAAACAAGTATGAAGCCACAAGTCAAAGAAATAGAAAATTAGAGTATCATTGCATTTTCTTTTCAAAGTTTTTCGGATTGATTGGTCCTTGTCTGTAATTAGGAAACTATTTTCCTATAATGTCAAACATTGAAAAATACCACACCTACACATTTTTTTTTCATGTTTTTTTTTTTAAAGATGATAGTTGTGTGGTCAATAAATAAATAAGTGTATTTAGCATATTAGATATTTATAAATGATTTATTTTGCTTAATGTTCTACAAGTAATAGAAAGTGTTTGATGAAAGAATATAACAAAACAAAAGCGGTGTTAAAAAATTGTTGGGTATGTCCCACTGGATTCCACCCATCCAATTTCATTGATGAGAGTGATGATGGGGCATAGCTAATTTATTGACTTCAACGGCACCAAAAATTAGCAATCATTCGCAGGAAAATATGTATATTATGTAAGGTATTCCATAAAAAATATTTATATATAAAACTTGTGATGTGGTTTTATTTAAAAATTTGTATTTAATTTACCTCCCAAACCATTCCAAACCCCATGAAAGAGACCCTCCGTGTTTGATTCCTATTTCTTCATAGTCAAACCAGATATCTACTCCTCCTACTACTACCAAGGATTAAAGTTACATTTTTCTTTTGATATATAGTTTTTTTTAACAAATTATGTTATATGTTATAACTTTTTAATCACAAACAATTTTTTCTTTTTAGTTTTCCGTCAAGTCACAGGGTATTTATGGATGAAAAAGAAAACATTTTTTTTTTTACCAAAATCAACTGTACTTTTTGTTATTAAATTAGAGCTTTTCTCGACAACTAATTTACGCACTATTTGATAAAAATATATATGTTGTATCAAATTCTAGTTTAAAAGCAAAAAGATATATAAAGAAATGGATATATTTTATCTCTTAATTTCTCTTAAAAGTATAAATGACTATGGTAGCATTATTAGTTGTCATCCCCACATATTAAAGAGAGTTGAATTAATTATATAAAATGTGTGAGTTGTCACCTAAAATTTAGCATCAATAACTAAAATATATTATAGACTTGGTTAATTATAGAATGAATGTGTACAGACTTTTATATTATTATCCAACCATAAATTATGAATATAAGAAATTATTATTAGCAATAATTATTTTTAAAATGATATAAAACACTATTTCATCTATTGATAATGATTTTTTTTCATGCTATATATACTTATATACTCTTAAGTTATATCAAAACACTTGTTAGTAAAAACTTTCTTTTCCTCTCTAAGTATATGTTTATTCGTAAATTTAGTTATTTTCAATTAAAGTTTTATTAAATAAATTTATTTGATCAAATATTTAATTTTTTTATATTTTTAATTAAACACTTGCTATTTGATTCTGTACTCAACTTGACTAATGTGCTTATCATCTTGTATTATCATTATTTACCCATTTTCATGTAAAAAAATATAATTAAATTTTAAATTTCTTAAATATGTAAGTATCTTCAAATGGTTTATAATTAAAATTTTTTATTTTGATAATGGTTTAAAATTTTTATATTTTTTTAATTGAATCTTTACCAACAATACAGGTGAGATAATCATTCGATTCTGCAGTCTAAAAAATAACATTACAAACTTAGATAGTAAAAAAAATTAAGTCTTATACTAAAAGATACCATTATTATTTTTAATGTTAAGCTCGAGATTGTAAAATTAAAACAATAACATTACTTTATTTGACAATAAAATAAAATGAGAAAAACTTATTTGAAAACTATAAGATTTTGGATACTTAATAAAATATTATTTTAAATAAAAATTTAATTAAAAATTTTTATATTATGAGAGATTTAAAATTTAATTATATAATTTTTTTTCTTTACGAAGACACGTAAATAATAACTATGCAAAATAACGACTATATTGTTTCAGTGAATACCAAAACCAAATAACAAGAAATCAAATGAAAATATAATTTTTTTTGGACACTAAAAAATACAATATTTTTTTAAATTCAATTAATATTCAATTTCACGGTAAATTTAATATATATATATATATATATATATATATATATATATATATATATATATATTAAAAGTTGTACTTCTTTATTTAATAAAATAAATAGCATTATATAAATCCTATTAACTTGTAAATGACATATTTACATGTATAAATGACATAATATTTTGAAAAGATCATTAAAATAATAAATATTAATTTGTAAAATAGTTTTATATTAAATAAGTCATTTGTTTATGTAACATATTTATTCTGTTATTGTAATTTTTATGATATAAAATTGGATTGTTATAGTCATTGTAATATAAATTTTCACATTAATAAAGGATCCAATATATATATATATATATGCGTATGTATAATAAAACTAACAGTGAGATTTTTATGTATTGTGAAATTTGGCATAAAATAAAAAAAATTATAAATTATATATTTTTCAAAATACCTTTGTGTAAAAACGATATAACATTTCAAAAATATGATAAAAAATAAAATATTTAATTTTATACCAAACATGCAAAATAATTTATATAATACATTAATTTCATTATTTTGTTTTTTTGTGATAAAATATTTAGTATTTCAGTTCTTGTAAGAGTTTTGTCTTTAAATTACATTACATAGGAAACGTTATATTACCATGACACATGAGTCATGACTTGGAATGTCATGTTTATCATAATAACATTAAAACAATTAAAATTAAAATTACAGGGACTAACACTAACATAATAAAATGAATATATCACACCCACCCCACCAGTAACATATCTCAGCCTTTATATGTATGATGAAAAGATTATCCATGAAGTATTCCTCTAAAATAGTTTTAGAATTTGATTTAAGTATAAGCCAGGTAAATTGATATATATATTTTTTTTTAATTTTACAATTATTGCTTTAAAAGTGAGATTAATAATGATTTGTGATCAAAGGATGGTGTAAAATAGTTTTAGGATGTGATTCCATAATAAGATGTTATGAGACATTAATAGTTAATTTATTGTTTAGGTGAGTAAGAGAAAGTAAAAGAGTAAAAAGAGGAATTAAAATTGGATAGAAAAAGAAAAGGCCACACCACACTGCTCTCATCCTTCTGCTCTTGTTGTCTTCTCCCTCACTCAGCTCTCCACGGTTAGTCAAACACACACTCACTCCATTTCACACATCTTCTCAATTCCCCTCAGAACCCCTTCGCCCTTCGTTCATGATTCAATTCGCCCACGCCTTCCTCCATGTTCATCTGTCAGATTCCGCGCCGAAGAAGGAAAAAGACTCTCTCTTTTGAAATGGGTCTGCCTCTCTATTCCCCTCTCATCTCTCTTTCACCGCACCCTCTTTCCAGCTCTTAGATCTGTTTCTCAACCACTGTCCACCAGGTTAGATCGCAACATTTTCCAGCCAAAATTCTGTTTCCTGCTTTACCCCTTTGGCGCTGTTTCAGGGATTTTGTTTTTTCATTCAGACCCACTTTGCAGGACAGTGTTTTGGCCTCTTTTTATGTTACTTTATCCCCAACCAGAAAATGGGTCGCATCGCTTTCAGCCTCGGAATTTGATGACGATGATGATGATGATGGTGCATGTTGGTGACATGTGTAATCATGGGGTGTTTAATAATTAGGGGTATATTAGGTTTTCCTCTGCTTTGTATTTGTATCCGGTAATGGTGCTTAGGTTCAGAAACCTTGTGGCGTTGGCATCTCTGTGTCAGGGGTGTTTGCATTTGTTGGAATAATAATAATGGGCAACGGCACTTCTCGTGTTGTTGGCTGTTTGGTGCCGTTTAATGGCAAAAGTGGGGTTGATTTGGAGTTTCTAGAGCCATTAGATGAAGGGTTAGGCCACTCTTTCTGTTATGTGAGGCCTTCTATTTTTGAATCTCCTGCCATTACCCCATCAAACTCTGAGAGGTTCACTGTTGATTCTAGCACCCTTGATTCTGAGACATTGAGTGGCTCGTTTAGGCATGAGAGCATTGAAGAGAGGCCTGGCAAGAATGTTCCGGAAACCACATTCAAGACAATATCAGGGGCTTCTGTTAGTGCCAATGTTTCCACTGCCAGAACTGGTAACCAGAATGCTCTACTTGCTAGTGATGTTCTAGAGCCTGCTGCATCCTTTGAGGGAACCTCGTCGTTTGCTGCAATCCCTTTGCAGCCTGTTCCCCGCGGTTCTGGACCTTTGAATGGATTCATGTCGGGACCATTGGAGAGATTTGCCTCCGGTCCATTGGATAAGGGTGGTGGTTTCATGTCTGGGCCGATAGAGAAGGGAGTAATGTCAGGACCTCTTGATGCCACTGACAAGTCCAACTTCTCAGCCCCTCTTGCACGTGGTCGCCGAAGGCCACACCTCCAGCGCCTCATGAGAAGTGTGAGTGGTCCTATGAGAAACACTTTTTCTCGGACTTTTTCCAAGCACTCCATGGGTGTCAGTTGGGTGCAGCGGTTATTCCTTCATCCGGTGTCTCAACTAGCTTGGAATTCCAAAGAGGCGAAGTTTCGGTCTGAAGTTTCTAGAAACTGTACTGAAGTTGGATCGTCCGAATTGGAGTATAAACATACACAAAATTTGCAGTGGGCTCATGGTAAGGCCGGTGAAGACAGGGTTCATGTTGTGCTTTCTGAAGAACAAGGGTGGTTGTTTATTGGGATATATGATGGTTTTAGTGGACCAGATGCACCTGATTTTCTGATGAGTCATCTTTATAAGTTTATAGACAAGGAATTAGAGGGGTTGCTATGGGATTATGAAGATAATCCTGTTGATCCACTTAAACCTGAAGTCCTTAATAATGGAAATGATGTAGTTAGTAGGGAGGAAATGTCTGATGCTCATAACATTTCGAATGAAGAAAGTTCTTGCTGTACAGAAACTTCTTGTACAGTAATGGTCAAGGATCAGTCATCTAATAGTGAGATAGTGGAGGTAAAAGCTGAAATTAAGGTAAATGTTGAACAGAAAAATTGTGGAAGTCCCAGTATTGACCATCCTGTTCCTGTATCTGTTCCAATTGGACAATTGAGTGGACAAGGCAGAAGAAGTGTGCGACTTTATGAGCTACTTCAGATGGAATCTTGGAATGAACAAGTGTCAGAAGAACAAGGCAAGGATTCTATAGTTCCTGCACAAGAAAGGCAGTTGAGGTTCTGCTCATCTGATGGTAAAGAGGATAGATCTGGACACCAGGATGAATGTCCTACTACTTCAGGGGAAAATGGAGGCCCTGGGTTTAGTTCGACTAATCTAGAGCCTATAGCCCCCTTTTCTGTTTCAGGACAAAGGCAGAATACAAGAAAGTCATTTATTGGTACAAAAATCAGAAAAATGTACAGGAAACAGAAGTCCTTACGTAAGAAACTTTTTCCTTGGAGTTATGATTGGCATAGGGAGGAAACTTGTTTTGACAAGAAATTAGTGGAATCCTCAGGACCCATTAGAATATGCAAATCTGGAGTAGATCATAATGCAGTTTTAAGAGCAATGGCTCGGGCTCTTGAAAAAACAGAAGAGGCATACTTGAAAATGGTGGAGAATAATATGGACAAAAATCCAGAGCTTGCCTTAATGGGATCGTGTGTTTTAGTGATGCTGATGAAGGATCAAGATGTCTATGTTATGAACCTAGGAGATAGTCGTGCCATTTTGGCTCAAGAACGACCAAATGATCGTCATCCTAATCTGTGTCTCGTCAAAGATGACATGAGGCATAGAAATCGTTCTAGAGAGTCATTAGTAGGCATGGAGCTGGACAGAATTTCGGAGGAGTCCCCAGTGCACAATATAAACAAGCATGTTAACAAGATAAACAGAAATCGAGAGATATCCATGTGCAGATTGAAAATGAGGGCTGTTCAGCTTTCTACAGATCACAGCACAAGTATAGAAGAGGTGTTTTTCCTCCTCCTTTTTATTGATGAACTATAGGTTGATATATTATAGTCAAATGTTCTATTTCTAAATTGTGATCAGCTAGTCTTACATGGTTTATTGAATTGTCATGTATACGTTGTTGATTTATCTTGTCTCTACATGTGTTTTTAACTTTACTTCGTATTTAAGTACGTGTTAATAACGCTCAAATTTGAATTTATGAGTCATTGGGCATTTGCTAGAGGGTGTTTTCTCTTTATTCTCCTGCTTTTAAACAAAATGAGAAGATATAGTTTGTAAATGGAGAAATCCATGTTTAGGTGTAGTTCTCTGGATCAGGTCCGGTCAGATTTCTTGGCAATTTTGCTTGAGGATTTTTTTTTTTCCAATTTTGAACTGAGTTATCTAACAAAAAATTCAAGCAAATATCTCCAGTCTTTCAAATATTACCTATTGAATTCAAAGTACTTTATTTAAGAATCATCTTTTTTTAAATCTCATTTACCCTTATTTCATATTTCATCAGTAAGATCTGGACCTAGCATATTTTTACCTACTTTTATCTGTAGGTCACCTCTGCTATTTTTACATCTAGTATTTACATATACAGCATGCAGTTGTCAAGGTCCAGTGCGATTTTCTTATTATTTATATTAGATGTTTTCTGAAATTCAAGAAAACAAAATTCGAAGTGATTAGAAATTTTGGGGAAACAACAGAAGGATTGGGTAACACCTTATGCAAACATTGAAATATTTATCTTTACTGGAAAGAAAACTTTATTGTATTTGTTAAAATAGTTTTGACCAATATTTTTCAATTGTGGTTGCAGGAAGTTTTTAGAATAAGAGCAGAACACCCTGATGATAATCAGGCCATATTTAACGATCGAGTTAAAGGACAATTAAAAGTGACTAGAGCATTTGGTGCTGGATTCCTGAAGAGGGTCAGTTGATCTTCTGACTTTGGCTATCTGAATTTTAGTTTGCTCCAGTCCTTTTGTCCATAGTTTTATTCATAGTCTTATTGGTGGGCTTCCACTTGTGTTCATACTTCATACCTGTTTTTTTTTTTTTTTTT
>Ga0209700_104016_pt1 | contig 27253 bp, 14 predicted proteins | sample SiratroredBW_FD_187528 | JGI IMG/M metagenome (GOLD analysis project Ga0209700, IMG submission 187528) | Root nodule microbial communities of legume samples collected from California, USA - Siratro red BW (SPAdes) (version 2) | ecosystem: Host-associated > Plants > Roots > Nodule | place: USA... | reverse complement strand
GTAGGGCATGTCAATACGTAAACAAATTAATTGAATATTTCCTTTAATAGATAAAGAAACCTTAAACCACTGTTCTAAAGAACACATGGAGTATATAATAATTTGAGTCTAAATAAAAATATAAACACCTTTTGACACTAACAACCATACATATATCTTTTATGAAATAAAAAAAAAAAAAAAAAAAAAGTTAACAATGGACATACATAGTGAATTACTACTACCTGATAAACGATTAACAAAAATATTTAGGTCAAGAAAACAAATATGTGGGGTATAAAACAAATAAAAAGCTAAGGAAAAAATAATAATTTGTGTTCGTATCTATTAGTTAAGAATATCCGAGATGCTTAGATTTTATACTTCAACACTAGATTAGTTGTTATTAACATTACATAGTAATTAAAGATAAGACTCAACAATTATGCTATTTCCAAAATTATTTTCAACACACTATTTAGTTATAAAAATATGATATAATTTAATAAATAAATATACAAAAGTTAGAAGATGGATAACTTTTAATAATTCAAAATTTATCTTTAATATGAATAAATTCACTTATTACACTTCATAATAAGGCTCACTTCAATTCTTTCATTTGGTAGTTACGTGAATCAAAACGTTTGCACTCTTTTCTAAATCATTAATCAAGATGAGACATTATTGGATTATTATGAATGATAAGTGGATCATAGTACTTCGATCTTGTCAAGTTATGGATATAGTACAACGTTTTTATCATCCACAAAGATTTTACATTGAGAAAGAAAATTGCTTCTTTATTTTTTATCATTAAAATGATTATTAACATATAATATAATATAATATAATCACACAATTACAATATATCCACTAAATTAAGTATTATTGAGTGAGTTTAACATAATTTTTATATAAGTGTACTTCTCATGTTTACATAAGTGTGACTATATTCATGTCTTAAGATATTGCAGTTTAAGATCACATTTTATAAAGTGTAACTATCAAGTTCACAGTTTCTCAAAAATGTTACACTTGTTTTTTTTTATTTCACTTGTTTAAAATTATAATAAATAATTTTGTACTAAGAAAAATAATATAGTAAAACGTTTAACTTTTTACGTAAAATTATCTTTTAATTATTATAAAAAATTATTTTTATTTCACTTACTTACTCATCCAAACAAAATCAAGTAGGAAAAAATTCTCCATTTGTACCTTTCCATCTATGTAAATACTTGTCACTCAACTAAGCTATCTTTGTTGCGTTGTAAGATAAAATGCTATTTTTCAGTCGCGACAGTATATCCAAATGGATGATTAAATTTTAAATTTTGAGTTAACCATGAGAGATACCTAAGGTGTTTTTGAGTTTTATTGTTTATGTTTTAGAGGGAAACAAAAAAAAGAATTGAAATTGGAATTACACGTGCAAATAGTATATCTTGAGCAGGGAAAAAGCTGGAGTTTGTCGGTAAAAGATTTGGTCTAGGAACAAAATTTTGCCTTTAGGTTTTAGCATCACCGAGGGACGAGGTCACCTCCTCTCATTACTAAAGCATATTATTTTCCTTGCACCACACAAACCAACACAGTGTTTTGCACCTATGAAAAGAAACTAAAAAAGCAAAGAAAATGCTACAATTTGCGTGCAAAATGGTCCTTATTGCCTCATCACCTATAAGTATAAAAGAACCACTAGGTTCAATTCAATTCCAACCACAACAAGCACCAAACATACATCAAACTCAGAACCAAAAGAGAAAGCATATAACTAGGGCTGAAATATGACTTCAAGAACACAGCCAGCTTCTGGTGCTGTCTACGAAGACTTTGAACCACTGTATGAATGGGATAGAGACCAAAGGCTTGTCAAAGTAATGCTACCAGGTAAATGCATTCTCAACTTCTCAAACCTAATCATATCAACTTACTTATATATGATCTCAATGTATAAATTTTCCAAGTTTGATATGGATGTTCAAAATAATATACTATATAGTCTATTTGAATTATACTAGTTACTATATATGTATCCAAAATGATTTTCTATATATCATATGTTTTTTGTATTATGAGCAGGTTTTGGAAGGGATCAATTGAAGGTTCAAGTGACCTCAAAGCCTACCCTAAGGCTATTAGGTGAACGAATGATTGCTCAGAACAGATGGCGTCGTTTCAGTTTAGAATTGCCCATTCAGGCTGATTATGACACCGACGATGTCACTGCCAAGTTTGAGGGTTCCACTCTATCAATCAAATTTGGAAAACTCTCACCCAATAAGCCCAAGGAATCAGCAACAACTCCATCGCAAAAGATTGAACAGCAGAAACAAGACACCCCAAAAGCAGAAACAAAGACCAATGGTGAAGTGTCTGCAGAGCAGAAGACACCCCAGAAGGAGGAAGCCAAGACTAACGGCTCAAGTGAGACAAAAGAAGAAACATCAGCACCTAAAACTAGGCCTGTTTCAAGAACCAAAACTAGGCTGATAGATTTTGCACTGGGTTCTGGAAATCAGGTTGATAATGAAGTGAACGGAGATTCTGACGCTGGGAATAACAAGCGCAAGAAGATTGTGAAATGGATACTGCTAATCTATGCGGTTGTGGCCCTTGTAGCACTTGGCATTTATGCTAAAAAGGCATTCATATCCGATGGAGAATCGGAAATAGAATCGTTCTTCTCAGAGCTGTGATTTTCTTGTTCATCAAGTACTTGTGCACGTAAAGAGAACACTATTCATTTGCGTGTAAATGCATAATTTCAATAAATGAATTAACCTTGTACGACTTCTCATAACTATCTGCTGCACGTTGTTTTATGTTATGTATCTTTTACATGAATTCATCTGCAATCAAGTATAATATAACACACCTATTCTGTTTTATAATTTGTCATGGTTTTGCGTCTTAATTTCTCCCCAAAGATTTAGGAGCAAAAGGAAGATGAAGATTGATAATAAATACCCTTATGGTGTGGATCAAATAAATCTAATTATATACCCATTAAGATGCTTATTAAAATCCAATGAAAGAAGGTAGAATATTATAATTATATCCTGCAGTGTAGAAGTATTTATGATTTTTCTATTGTATATCTTAAACTATAAAATAAAACATTTATCATGTAAAAATAGAAAATTCAGTCCATAAAAAATTTACAGTATCATTTAATTTTAATGATGTTTACCAAATCATGCCGTGTGTTTTAATGAGAAATTTTAAGAAAATAATTTACCTTTTCTAGAATTTGAGAGAAATTGTATAGTAAAAAGTTGTTTACACAGAAAGATTAAGAAAACATTGAAATTGTAAAAAAAAAAAAAAATCAGAATTTTGATTATTTAAAATACAGAACTTTAATTTTTTTTTCAAAATAAGAAAATAAAATTCTTTATGTTCTCTCATTTTATATTTCCTCTGTCTCTCTCCCCTTCTTTTACTCTCCTTTTATAATAATTTAAAATACTTAAAATCAAGTCATGTTTAATATTAACATTTTAACTTCTAAATATATTTTTTTTACTTATAGTAGAATTTAAATTACCTTGTCCAAACCAAGAATTTGAAAAAAAAAAAGTCAAATTGATTTGCCTTAATAAAACATTTTAAAAATAAAATTATCAAAACAATTCATATTTCAAACATTTAAATTCTCTAAAATTGTAAAGCATTAACTCCCATTCTTGTTCAATGTGCAGCACGTAAGTAGATAGTAATACATTTTATTTAGTACAAGTGGAAACTCGGTTGAAGCACAACTTGTAACTAAAAATCCACTCAAAGTTACAGTTTGAATAAATACAGTAGTTAAATGAATATCTTATCTGTCTTCTAATTTCTAAATAATTTACTCATATTTATTGTGTTAATTTCTAAATAACTTACTCAATTTCTTGTTTTCGATGGAAAGAGAAAACGGTAAAACAAGATATTACACTATTATTTTATTACAATCAATAAAATTTATCTTATTGATTTTCTTACAAAACAATCTTATAAGATAGATAAAAGGAAATAAAGAAAGTATTATTTACGAAGTTTAAGATCACATTAATTCCTATGTTATCAGTCATATCCGCATCCTCTAATCTTTATTATAACATAACTATTTTATTATAATTATAACTAAAACATTTTATTGTCGTTATTAGTTGCTCAAAAAAACAATCTTAAAGATATATAATAAGAAACTAGACAAAAACACTGAAGACTGCATGAAAATCATCATAACATCATACTGGCGGCAATATGGCTACCTAACACGGTTGACAATAATGATTTCATTATAAGGTTGATTATTTAATATTCTATCAATGTCGAATAAATAAAATAGGACAAAGCGTGGTCAAACTTCGAAAATAAAACACTCTTAAGCATCATCTATAACATGATAAGTATAGTCTTTCACATAGTAAATTTACCACGTAATGATGAAAAAGTGTAACTACTCTAATCCTAATACATTGCTAATTCTCTGCCAATTAAAGAAGAAATGCAGCATCCCAATTTAAACATATAGTGACAACATTTCCAAATCATTAAAAGCTCAATATATGGGTTCAACATTTACATTCTTAGAAGGATACTGCTCGCGATATTCACAATACCATAATTATATTTTTCTCTCTTCAATAAAAGAAGTGTCTAAAGCCTACACATTTTCCAACAAAAAGTACCAAATTCGTGTCTGCACAAGGTTGGGTTAAAGGAGATTAGAAATATTATATCTTACAATTGTCCCGATACTTGTTTGTGTCAAGGGCTAGATGTAGAATTGAATAATAGCAGGGTCAAACAGTATAAAATTGTGCTGATCATTTTCTCCTTTGCATCTGTTTATACGCTTCCTAGTAAAAGGAGAGATTAAGTTTTGAAGTATTTTTCAAATATTTAAAAGAAAAATGAATTTTCTGCAAAATTATTTTCACTGCCCACCGGCCTTAAACAATTTGTTAATAAAATCACTTGATCTATCAAACTGCTTTTAATTAAAGATTACATAACATAATTCTATTCTTCTCGTATTTCTTGTTTGTATTTTTCAATGATCTTTCAGTTAATTAAGATTGTCGCCCATCAAAATTTTAGTTTTCTGATAAATAGTGTTTTCGAACGTTGCTATTGGAAAACATGGGAGCATAACGTTGAAACAGAGAAGAAAATATGATTAACTTTACTTGCAACAAGAACAAGAGACGTAATCGCCAGTGGCTAGCTTATAACTCTGTTCCCACACATCCGCAGGAACTGCTTCGACATGTGGAACGTGACGAGGATGCTTTTCTTTCTTGTCTCCCCTGATCTGCTTCAGACCATGCTTAAGCGCTGGCAGTAAAGCTCCCATACACTCAGCAACAGCATTAGGGTTTCCAGGCATGTTAATGATCTGAATGTCAAGAATCAAGCACCATAAATAGCCAGTAAATACAAGTCTAGAAGAAACACAGATTACTGTCTGGATTCAGGGTGTACTAGTTACAGCAACAAATTAACGCAAGATTTACCTTAAATGCTAATGGAGCATCATTTAGAAGCCAAGAGCACTTGTATACCAAAACTAAGTAAATGAAACCGAAGTAACCAGAAATAAATACAAACGATCGTATGAAAGTGCTCTAAAATCTATATGATGATTTGAGTTTGGTGAAAGGAGCAATTATTCAACTAAAACCACCACACTGTAACGGTGATGAGTGAAATGAAACCCAAGTAACTAGTAAGAAATACAAATTATCATGACATTTGAGAGTTGGACACTCAATTCACATTCAGGAATTTCTTTTTTTCATATGAGAAGAGTAAGAGAAGATTCAGAAACATTCTTAAATGTAATACTGTTCTTGAAAAAAGTTGTACGATGCATGAAAAGATATGGTGACAAAGCAAATCCCATTATAACATTAAAATGAGGTGCAAAAAACTCCAGGAGACAAAGTACAGCACATCTTCCCCACGGTACTTTAAAAGTAGATATTAATATCATTAGCACTTTTCCCTTACCAAGGTTGATCCTCTGATTCCAGCTGCAGAGCGAGAAAGCATTGCAAATGGGGTCACCTATTTAAACACATAAATAAATTATGCCCTTCAGAAATCAACAAACACTAACTATAGACTTTCCTAGGAAGCAGGCCTGGTATCAGCAAAGCTAATATGCAGAAAACAGGATTAATCAAACAGACTAAAGAGAAATTTAAAATTCAAAAAATTGGTCTCCCTTTAAACATATAAATATAATAAATGTGAGTAACGCTATGCTACTCTCAAACTTCTATACGCAAGCTCTTCACAAACTCATTGTTTATTTAATTGCCAACTCATTTATTTACTTTGTTATTATCAAATAAATGTTTTTGGTTATTATTCTCATCCAAATAACAAAGCAACAAGCTTTTGGATAGAAGTTTGAAAAAAGTGCATTAATCTAGATATGTTGGCTTCTGGTTACGGTCATAGCCATTATATAGCAGAGTCTGATGGCAGACTGACCAGTTCAGGCAAATCAGTCAGGTCGAGGCTCTTCTATGACTGACTTGGGAAAAAATAGAAGGTTTAAAAAAGAAACTAAAGAAAATGAGAAACCACAAAATTAAAAAGACATCACAAGAATTACTCGTCTAACTAGTATAAACATAGTTGCAATACCTTTAAACTCTCTTGCATCATTACATACAGAAGACCAGGTGTTTCTTTCTCAATCAATGGTTTTGTAGCTTCTGGAGTTAAATCTCGTGGGGTAAAGCCAGTCCCCCCTGGATTGGAAAAGAAAAAATAAAGCAGAAGTCAACTCAACAAAACTACAATTTTTTAAATACTTTAGGGAGGCTGACAGTTAAATGAAAATGTACCGAGAGTAATTATAAGATCCATTTGTTCAATGTCACTCCATCTTCTTAGAATGTCCTGAATCTTTGCCACATTATCTGGAACAACGGCACTAGCTACAACTCTTGCTCCCCCTAGCCTTTCTGATGAAGAATTAATAACAGAAACTGCCCTGGGACCACTGTTTATTTGTAAAGGGTCAGCACATTTTGATACCAACACCAATGTCTTAAAAACACAACTGAGCTGACTGATTGAACCAATTGAATCATGAACCAGACATGTCTCTGGACAGATTTATCTTTATTATATTAGCAAGTTCAATCACGGTTCAACCACTAACTTAACCATTTGAACTAATCAAATCATTACCTAGAGATCTTGCCAGTTTGACATCCAGTTTGGCTTTAAAAACATTAACTGATATGCATGACATCAATATTTTCTCTCAGAAAAAACTAGTGATTCCTCATAAAGTAAGGTAAACTTAAATTTAAATAACATTATTATGACATAGAAGGGACAAATACTACAAAAACTTCATTTCTTTTAACGTATGCCAAAGCATTCAGTCTATTCCAATATTTTGGCCGGGGGAAATCTAAATGAACTTCACTTTATTAAGTGCAGAAATTCATAGATAACAAGATCACAGGCCAAAGCTCTTAGTTCACTCACATTTTTTCTTTTGAGTTCAACCTGAACCCAAGTGTTCCCAACAGAGGGATACTATTTTTTAATCAACTAGTACCATCACGACTAGAAAAACAGAGAAGGAGGAATGTCTAACCCCAAGGATGAATGAGATAAAATTTCTACTTTCCAATTATGTCCAGAGCAACTTGGCAGTCAAACCCTTTATTTCTAATTGCTATTAAACTAAATAAATATGGGACTAGACTAGCCATTTTCTTTCATTGTGATTTGGGTGAATTTTAGTTCAAGGTTTCACAACTCCTCAACTCATTCACAAAGCAGAGAACAAACATCAAATTAAGAAAGAGAATGAAGAAATAAACAAAATAACACAAAAAATGTACAAGCCTTACATGCATAAAATACTATAAACCCCAACGAAGGATGTGTGAAAAAACAATAATATGAACCTCAGGCAGATATACTGCAAATAAGGTTATGCAGTCAACAGAACACACTTCTACACTAAGGCAGATCGATTCCAAAAACAGAAATTTTATCTTTAAACACTTAAGGTTTGAGACTGTTGCAAGACACTCAGTGGATCGAATGCCCCTTTTGGCATTGACTAACATCAAGCTCGCGTTTTAGTTTTGCATCAACTTTGTGACCTCTTTCAAACAATGATTTAAAGAGGTGTATCTAGATGCCTTTCAGCATTATCCAACTGGGAATATGATTGACAATTACCTTTGTGCCCATATATAAGAGCCTTTTAAGAAATTTATTTTTCCCCTTTTCACAAGGAATTCAAATTGTCTCCTGCACTAATTATTTTTTTTAACTTAATTACTTTATAGTCTTTGTAGTCAATAAAGAATAGAAGTTATAAATTGATAAGATAAATTCATTCTTTTTCTTGTGCAGATGTGGAAAAATGACAAGCACACATTAACCAACTTGGTGAAAAGAATGAGATGATGACGCCCAATAATCTTAAGGGTAATTTCGAAAAGTAATATAAAATGTTAACAAATATAATGACATTCATTGGATAAAAAGTAGTATGTATGTATGTATGTATGTATGTATATATATAGCAACAAACAGTGGTTAATTTGACTCCTTCAACAGCATGTGAATGCTGTGCATACTAAAATTTACAGCAAGTGAATGTTGTTGCCTATGAGCAAACTAAAATCTAGCTTTATTAATAAAAAATGCCACACTGCTCCATTATTTTCATATCTACAGAAAAAAAAAAAAAAAAAAAAACCTTTGGTTCGGAAGAGGATACTAGATGCACTCGATTAATAACAAAAAATTACTAGATGACTTTAGCGATCAAGAACAAAGATGATGAATATGGCCAGAACCTCATTAACCTTTTTTATATATGATAGGTTCCGTATTCCGTATTGTATATAAGAGAAAAAATAAATGAGGGTTGCCAGTTGTATCTGAACTATCTTAAGTAGTCCAGAGAGAGAGTCGGGGAGACCTTTTGGTTGGAGAAAAAAAGAAGGAATTGTATGTGTGCAGAGTGAGGTTCTCTCGAACAACCTCACTGGGGTATTGTAATCATACTTGGTTCTGGGACGGTTCTACCAAATTGGTAGGTACTGGATTAGAGAATTCTAATAAAGACTTAGCAATATCAAGTCTATTAACTTTCTTTCTAACATCAGAATACTCAGTTTCTATGAATATAGTATTGTGTTGTAGCAGTTTCAAAAATAAAAGGTGTGGTGTCACATTTCTGCTTTTGCAAGATTTCATTAGAAGCATCTAGAAGCTGCTTTATCTAGAAAGTACAAAAACTATTTTAGTCTAGAGCATTTCATAAATTGATCAAATGCAGAAAAATCAATTAAAGGGCTCTTGTTCAAAAAACAAATCCAGCCCAAAAAAAGCTTTAATTTTGATCTTCAGATGTATGTCGTCTGTCTCTTTGCTTGCATACACCTATATCTAATATGAATATCAATACCTTCTATCTGGGCCAGCCCCCATAGCAACTGTATCGCTGACTGTAAGAATAGCCACTCTGACTTCACCATCCCCTGAAGAATCAGTAGTTATTTTGTGTGATTTAATTCCTGGCAAAGAAAATGCTGTATCTGATGACATATGATTCTCATTAAAAGCCACGGATTTTAGGTCAGAAATTATGATAGCTGACACAGTGGTCCCTGCAGGAACTACTCTTCCTGTTGCTGGAAACTCCAACAAAGCATTAGCTGACTTCATACTTAGGAGTCGGCTGCTAACCTGATGACCAGTGCTCACAGCAACAAAACTGAGATTCATGGACAGAATAAAATTTTCATTCATTAAGAGAGAACAGATCAAAGAAAACAAAACCTCTGACCCATCAGATAACAACCTCCCTGCATAAAATTAATTAAAACACAATAGAGAGAACAGATCTGCATGTAGACTACAGATATGCAGTAGATTCAGCTAGACCCAGACCAAAACAAACAATTCATCATCGACTTACCCTGGATTGCCTGTTCCGTCATTGTCAGTCCATATAACAGAAGCACGATGATATTCAGGTCTAAATGAATCTGTCTTTATGGGCTGATTAAGTCGAGCTTGTACCCTGCATAGAAAATAATTAAATGAATCAACTCAAAAAGCAAGCAAACCATAAAAAAATTGTACTTTGGAATTAATTAACCTCAAATGATGAGGATTTGTCCACCCTGCAAGGAGGCGTATTGCAGGGACCACAAAGAGATGGAAGCAAACTAAAGAACTGGCAGGATTTCCTGGTAGCCCAAAAGCTAGAATTTTACTTTCCGTTGATTGAAAGTCAATCTCTGCAAATGTAAATGGCTTGCCTGGTTTAATAAACACCTGAAAGATAAATAAAAAATTAAAAATTAAAAAAACAAATCTAAATTAAGAAAACATGATTTACAAAATTATACTCACCAAAGCATTATATAGAAAAGTACTATTTCTACATGCAGAACATTTTTAGTTAATAGACAATCAAATAGAAGAATGGCATAACCTTGTCAAAATGTACTTTTCCTCGCTTTTCAAGCAAAGGCTTGACAAAATCTTTGTCTCCCATTGAAACACCTCCTGAAGTTATAAGAATATTAATTCCAGAAGCAAAAGCTTTATCCAAGATCCTTCCTAGACATTCTTTGTCATCCTTAGCAATACCAAGGTCCAGAACTTTGCACTGAAGCTGTACTGCAGCTGCCAGGAGCATGGCACGATTAGAGTCCCTAATCTGCAAAGCAACTACATTAGCTTATATCAATTTTAATTACATTTACCAAGCAAATCTTGTGAATTATGGCACAAACCCAAATACTTAGTCTTCAAATAAGTAGTTGAATAATGTGGTAAAAAAAAGTGCTGGGTTGTACAACAAATCTTAAACACCATCTATGCAGCAGAGTAAGAAATTTACATCCAAAATCACATTTATTAGAATTCAAGTAATATGTTTAAGCCTCTGGAAATGAGCAGACTGAGAATTACAGGTCCATTATAATGCCCGGTTGAACCTTCATTCTTCAACAAACTACTAATGCTAAAATCAAAGCAAGCAGCCTGATTAATGTTGGTATTACCTATAGGTTGATTCACATAAGAATTTAGTCATCTATTCCAAATATTATCACATTAATAATCCTTCAAGAAAATACTTGAAGCTGACATACATTTTTAGTCAATTATAAGTTACAACCACCAGCTTCCATCCATATGATAATTCTAATAACTGAAAACATTAATGTTATGCTGAACATTTTTCATAAACTAGTCTCACAAGTCCTGGGATCCTAGCAGAACATAATAATACCTGACCACGACTCAGATGCCCAGTAGTTGGCTCTACAAGCTCATCTCCAGTAGAAAGAACGGCAACTGTTGGAGTAGGATAAACCTGCACTAAAGCGTTATTTCCCATCATTACATGTATCAATACTCAATATTAATCAAAACATATCAAAGTCCAGGAAGCATTAGACAATACAGGGAGAAGCTTGCTTGGTTACAGAATCCAGGAACTCTCTAAAAGAATACCTTAACCATTGTCACACCAACCGTAGCAAGCAAGCCAATTTCCGAGGCACCAAGCCTTTCTCCAGATGTCAACACTATTGCATCTTTCTCAATATCAACTCCCTGTCAATGAATACCAAAAAGCAGTGACCAAAACAGCCAATAAACTTCGCTATTACACAGAACTTAAAATTAGTAAACAACGAATCTATGTCAAATTTGGCGACATTAAAAATGACACGCAATATAAAACATACACTCAACATTGAGAGTTACAGCAGAAAAGCGACAAGAGCATACCACTGGGCGTATATCATTGCCTTTGGTGGTTTGTACCAATATTCTGACCCGCTTAGTCCCATCTGAGGCATCGTTCACAGCTTCCGTATTCTCAACCTGAACAACCGCATCAGCCCCTTCGGGTATTGGTCCTAAACCAAGAGCAAAAAACGTGACACAGAAGATTAACTATAAATCAATATTCCATTATATAAATAAAGCTCTATTCCGATAAACTATACTGGAAAAGTTAACAAGAGAGAAGAAGAAAAGACAAAATGAACTGAACCGAACTTGTCGTGCACGCTAGTATCAATTTATCCACTCAACTTCCATTAAATCAACCTAAAACCCTAGAATCTAACTTCTTCAGAAACTGAAGTACAGCTGCGAGAGAAGCTCAACTTATTTTAATTTTTTTTTTTTTCAAATGAGGAGAACGGAAACGAGAAAAGGCGAACCTCCGGTAGTAACGTAAGCGACAGTTCCAGGGGAGAGAGTGACGCCGAGAGCGTCGTCTCCAGCTCTGGATTCGGCAACGACTGGATATTCGCCGGGGCCATCGGCGGCGATCACCGCGTAACCGTCCTTGACGGAGGCGGAGTAGGGCGGGTGAGGATCGGGAGCGCGAACGTCTTGCGCGAGGACCTTGCCTAGGGCATCGTGAAGAGGCACAGTGAGTGGAGGAAGACGTTTGGAGACGTTAAGTACTGTTTGGACGGCGTCAGTGACGGTGATCATTGTTTGGTATAGTAGAGTTATGGCGAACAGGGCACAGTGTATGTGATGAGACAGAGTTTTATAGTTATCCAGTTCTTATTCAATTGGACTAATTTGAAGGTTGGGGTATGAGGCATAGCAGCCACTTGAACAGCGTCTCTTGACGCCGCAAAGGGTCGCTGACGGACACACCACCACCCATTTCGGGACACCTTGTGCTTCTGTAGGGTAGTGTAGTGTCCTGTAGTTTCAACAATTTTCTTAATCCCGTAAAATTCACTATAAAGCGTATTGATATAAATATAAAAAGTAAAAAATAACATGATTAAAACTTAATTAAGTTTATACTATATTAAGTATTTAGGATGTTTGATTATAACATAAATTTAATTTGTATTCATATCATAAATAAAATTATGTAAAATGAAAAGTAATAATATATTTATTTGTACAAAATTATACGATTATACTATAACCTAATGACTGATGTAAATACAATAAAAAAAGTATTGACAGAACAAATAAAGCGGTGGTGTTTCTTTATTTGTTGTTAAGCCCACAGCCATATACATTCTCGTTATAGGGACAAACACTCGCCACAAGGCATTAGTTAGACAGTGAAAGTTTATAATTTAAATAATAAAAAAATCTACATTATACTGAGATTCGATCAAACTTTTAATCATTTACAAAATTCTTATAGTTATTTGAGATTTTTTTAAGGAAAAAAATAGTACTATTGAGATTTTAAAAAAATATAAAAGAGTTATCAGATTTCAATAATTTATCTTTTTAATTGAATTGTTATTCTACTAGCTTAAACAATTCTATTATTCAAAATCGGTTTAAAGGGATTGATTATGCTATTTGAAGCGAGATTAAGGTTATTAGCATATAAGTATCACTATTATCTATCTTTTATTGTAAATCGAATCTAAATTCATCATATAATTTAAAAATAACATGAATAGAAAGATGTTAATTAAAGTAAATAATACAAACAGATATAATTATGGATTTTAATTAATGGTGAGTCAATCAATTTATTATCATTTCTACAAATAAAAGGACATTTTCACAAATATAATTATTATATTTACACCTTTATTTTTATATTTACTGACTTTATCATTTTTTTTAGTACATCCCTCTATTTAAGTAAAGGTAGAGATGAAATACAAAATAAGACTTATTCGAAGAATAAAAATAAATATTTATAAAGATCAATCCCACAACACATCAAATTATTTGTATATGAAAATAATGTTTTATTCGAAACACTTATGAAATATTTTTCATTTTAAATATTTTTTTCATCAAAATAATAGTTGTATGTTATTGTACTCTTTTTATTATTTTTTACAACCAATTTAATAGTTATTGTTAATATTATTATATATAATTGTTTAATTAATGAACATATTATTTTTAGTTTTTTTGTATATGATGTTTTATGACCTGCTGTGCTTTTAAAGTTCTTTTTACCATAACACATACATGATCAAATGTATGGTTCTAAGGGATCTAAAATGTAGTGATTAGAGATTATATGAAAATCAATAAAGAATAGGAAATAGTATAATAAAACATCGTATACAAAAAACTAAAAATAATAACATGTTTGTTTCAAAATAATATAAATTAAACTCTTAAATAGTATATAAGATTTGTGTTTTTAGTAACATACAAACCACATTCTAAAGACCTAACATATAGGGACAAACATCGTCTTATTATCAATATAAAAAAAGTCATATTTATAAAAGCGGAATATATTAAACAGAATACGGGAAAAAAAGGAAAAATTGTATACGTACAATATTTTAGAGAAGAAGTATTTGGTAAAACGAATCTTATTTTTCGCACCCAACATTTTTATTTTTTACCACACCTATACAGGTTTCGGAAGAAACCACTTTTACTTTTTACACATCCGTAAAAAGGTGGTGCAGGAAGAAACAATGTACCCATGTTGTTAAATAAAATGGGCTAAAATAGGAGGCCCAAAGGTACTTCAACATTTTGGTGGAAACAAGACAGCATCCCACACAAATTCGAAAACCTAACGGAAGCAACTGCAGAGTGATAACCGGAGAGGTAGCAGCGATGAAGAACCTTGAAGAGGACGAGAATGGCGTGGAGATGGAAGAATCGCAGAAGAAGGAGAAGAGAAAGGGGAAGCACGATAAACCCAAGCCATGGGACGATGACCCCAACATCGACCACTGGAAGGTCGAGAAGTTCGACCCTTCGTGGAACGAAGGTGGCATGCTCGAAGTCAGTTCCTTCTCCACCCTCTTCCCTCAGTACCTCGAAAAGTACCTCCAAGAAGCATGGCCTGCTGTCAAATCCGCTCTCAAACAATACGGCGTCGCTTGCGAACTCAACCTCGTACACAAATCCCTTGCTCACTCTCCTTCCACCGTCCTTTTCTTTCATTCCCAAACCCTAATTTTACTTTCAATTGTTACAGGTCGAGGGCTCCATGACGGTGTCAACGACCAGAAAGACCAGAGACCCCTATATTATCATCAAAGCCAGGGATCTCATCAAGCTTCTCTCAAGAAGTGTTCCTGCTCCTCAGGTATTTATATGTACGTCTTTCTCTTTTTCTCTCTTTTTCTTTCAAATTTTAGTTATGTTAATGTCGTTTTCGTTGCTCTCAGGCGATAAAAATACTTGACGACGAAGTGCAATGTGATATCATTAAAATCAGTGGCATGGTTCGAAATAAGGTATTCTCTGATGATTTTGTGAATATTGTCTGTTGTTTTATCGTTGAATATTCATTACCAGTACCTCTGCCAGTCCTGTGTTTGGATTGAGTGTTGGTTAGTTCTTTGGATTGGGAAGGAACAGGCAGAGGCCATCTGCTGTAATGCAATGATTTTGTGATATTATGTGTGACGGTTGGAAATGTTTGTATTAGTAATCCTACTTTTGGAGCAATAATCATTCGTGTTGATGATATACCTATCATTCTTATGCACCAGTTCTCTCCGAAGCTGCCAAAAATAATTATTTGAGAGCACACTTCATGCTTTCTATTGCAATGAAATTCCCTTAAGAACTTTTAGGAGAAATTCCTTATTAATTTAAACCATATGGCCGTGAAAGCCCCCATCTCAACAGCTTTTTTTGAATTTATATTATTCCATGTAATTTTTGTATTTTGTCTCAAAACATTTTGAGGAATGTGCGAGACCAGGAAGTTCACTTGATTTTCTGACTGCAGGAGCGATTTGTGAAAAGGAGACAGCATCTCGTGGGTCCCAATTCTTCCACCTTGAAGGTATGTTTTCTGTTAAGATTTGATTCTTTTCAGCAATGGGAATGACCCCTTTGTTATTACATTCTATCTTTGATTTTATGGTACTGCATACTACTAAAAACCGATGGCTTCAACTTTGTAACTCACTTTTCTCTAACTGCAATACTGGTTTGCAGGCTCTTGAAATACTCACTGGCTGCTACATTCTCGTCCAGGTAATTATGACTTTTGCTTCGTTGTTTAGAATGTGAAGACTGTACATTTACTTGCACTATGATACGGGTGTAGTCTAGAAAGAGCTGATTTCTTTCTATTTCTCATGCAATTCTGCAGGGAAACACAGTTGCTGCTATGGGTTCGTTTAAAGGTTTAAAACAAGTCAGAAGGATTGTTGAAGAATGCATGCTGAATAAAATGCATCCTGTATACAACATTAAGGTTAATTTATTTGTATTTTATCAAGCTGATCTTTATGGTATAGATTTCCGGTGTAAAAAATAACTAAATTCTCTTTTTTCACTTGGTCAGGTTCTTATGATGAAGAAAGAACTTGAAAAGGATCCGGCACTTGCCCAGGAGAACTGGGATAGGTTCCTTCCAAAATTCAAGAAGTATGCCTTTTATTTGATAATTTGTATATACAAAGTTCTTACCCTTGGCGTCCGTTTCATTGACTCTCATATCTTTATCTAGGAAAAATGTTAAACAAAAGAAGGTTAAATCTAAACAGAAGAAACCATACACTCCATTCCCTCCACCACAACAGCCCAGCAAGGTGAGACAAATTCTAATATCTTTAATCTGGTTGTATTTCTTCCACTTATGTATGGAGTCTCATCTATTCATGTCCCCAAATACAAAAATAAAGAATTGTTTAGAAAAGAGAGGTTGAGGGATTAAGAAATGAATGCTTAAATAAATTCCATTTTGTTTACATTTGCCTAATGGTTCCCAAAGAAGAATTGCATTTAATGGTTCTTGAGAACTCAATTACCTCAGTAGGACCCTACTGATCCAACTTGATTTTCGGGCTCTGCTGTGATTAGTGCTTAATCTATTTTCTCCTAATTGCTGTTGATTTGTTAGAGCTGAGAACCTAATATTTCATCTTTAGTTGTTTCAATAAAGGTAACAGATATAGTGATTGTGAAATATGATTAGTATTCAATATCGAGCATTGTATTCAGGAATTGATATGCTCACCTTTTGCTTAAGTGTGCATTATAAAGGATTTGTGAATATATGAACCTTTTATTGACCTTTAAATAAGATAACAGCGTCAACTCCACAACTAGTTTTTTTTTTCTTGCATGCATATGAGTTTTTTCTTTTTAAGTTTTGTCTGTATATATCCAAGTTTTTGACGCACTATATTCTTTTGATATTTTGTTTGTTAATTTATGAAATAAATTCTAAGTCTTCTTTCGTAATTTATGTGACATTTCAGATTGATATACAATTAGAAACTGGAGAATACTTTTTAAGTAACAAAAGAAAATCGGCTAAGATATGGCAAGAGAAGCAGGAGAAACAGGCTGAAAAAACTGCTGAAAACAAAAGGAAACGAGAAGAGGCCTTTATCCCACCCAAGGTTTGTACCCACATTTCATTTGCAATTTTCGCTTATATTCACAACTATTTATTGTGTTTGGGGTTACATTTCCCTTCAACGTAATCCACGTATTTTACTTTTTTCCTATTCATAAATGTTGTTATTACGCGATAGTGCAAATGAACATTTGGGTGCATTCGAAACTGCAACCCAAACACACTATTTTTTGTTAAATTGCTTTACTTTATAGTCTTCATGGTGTTTTGTTAAATTTTTATTTGCTCTCTTTAGGAGCCTGCAAACGCGGTGGATAAATCAGAGGATGCTAACAATAACGTAACTGACATTGCAATGTCCTTAAAGGTAACAAGTTTGTCGCATAATTTTGTTATGTTTTTTTTTTCTTTGTCTGGTTAAAACTGTAAGCTTTCTTTGCCGCACCGGTGTTTTCTTATGTCACTTGTATTAAAAATGGCACGTCTGCAGAAAAAAACAGAGAAGTTTGGGAAGCGTAAGTCTGTAGAAAATATAAATGCCGAGACATATATTATGGGATCATCAGAACAAACATCAGGAAAGAAATCCAAGAAGCAAAGGTCTTGAGCATAATCTTCATTTTGGAGATGGAACATGACCGTGTGATGTGAATTCAGTCCAGATCTTCTGAATCCAATGTCTTTGCAGTCAACAGTTTTGACACTATTGTTGTACGAGGCTTTGTTGTTCTTTCCGTTTTGTCATGGAGATGAGTGCGTGTCATTTTGCATCGTAGCAGTACTTGGCAGTAGACTGTAACATGTACACTTTTGTGGTCCTTGTACATCTTTTCCCTTTCAAAAACATTTACTCTCACAATATGATTTAGCTTCATGAGTTGGTGCCATCTATATATAGTTTAGACTGTATCTTTCATTTGCTAAATTTGGTCCAGTCCCAAAAGGAAGTTTGCAACATTATTTTATATTCCTTTTATAGTTTTATTTTTCCATCGTTTCCTGTAATTGATATTATTTAGGGAAGAAATTTTAAAAGGAATTGGATTATCTAAAATTGAATAATTTAAATTTCATCTAAAAGTAAAAATTTTAAATATTTAAAAAATGGTATAAAAATATAAACCAACATCAGAAAATAACTATGTAATGTTAACTTAACAATTTTGGTCAATATTAAGTAAAAATAATATTAAGTAAAAATAATTTCGTGATGAAAGCTTTGTCAATATGAATTAAAAATTTTAGTAAAAAAAATAAAATCAAAGAAGCTTAACTAAAGAATATTATCAATATTAATACTTGTTAATAATTATTTCATATTTAAATAATTTTCATATTTCGTCAATTGAAATATTATATCTAAATAAAAAATTAAATAATTTCAATTGTCTTATTCAAATAAAATATTTTAAATTTATAAATTGATATTGATATGTTTAAAATGTTAATTATTAGTGTCCAGTAAAATAAAATTCTTATTTTTGAATAGGATGACCTACTATACTTTCTTTCTTTTTTAAAGTACATGATTTTACATTATTTCAAGAAAGGGGATATCTTTTTACTGCATATTCTTATTTTAAAATTTTAGCTAAATTTCAAAATATCTATATAATGCATGAGAAACTTGTTATTGCCAGTATATTAAATTATGATATAGCTCCACAGTGACGTAATCTTTGAACTTAAATTTACTTTTCAATAATATATAATTCACGCGGCCTTAAATAATATGTGTAGAATAAAAGCATTCAGCATTTATTCACACAAACTTTTATGCGTGTATAATAATGCTTTGATGCCAGGTCAAAGTTGAATACTTGATTCCCAAGAAAGAGGAGTTATATGTAACCCTTTCGAATTGGTTGCAAAAGCAGTGATGGAGTGGTGCGATCATTGCTGGAGGTTTTGTCAAACCACTGTAGAAAGCATAATGAATGACTTTACTGGAGAATATTGCAGGTGCAGTTTTACATCTTCTTTCTTCTCAAAGCTTTTGGCAAAAAAATTATTATTTTTTCACACCATTAATAAATTCATTCTGCTGATTTTGTAATGTCCTATTTGCAGCTCTTGCACCATGTGTGGGAAGATTTTGTTAGACTCCACTATCCCACTTCAGGTCATATTTCCAAATAAGGGGATAAACAAAAATTCTGGAAGAATAAGGAAAAGGAGAAAGAAGAGTGTGAAAATTGTGAATAAAGATTGTAAATAAGGTAGTGCAAATAACTTTCTTTGTTCATACTTCAAATTCTTTTACCCTTTATCTTTGTTTGTGTCTCAATTCATCTCCCAACTCTGTGACTCGTTAATTTTTGTTGTTGTGATTAGTTAGATCATTTAATTGACAGTATGTTATGTGAATGCATTCATATCCTTATTGCAGGATGTTTAAGGATTCTCTGATCAAGGATGTAAAGCAACCAATAAATTCTGACACTAATCAAGCTTCTGATAATTGTTGAAGAATCATACTTCTGTGTTGTTTAGTCTTCTGTAGATTAAATATCTGGTTTCACATTATTTTTGATTCAGATTAGAATTATGTTAGAAAAAAAAATGTAAATTTGTTAAAGGAATATATGTGTATATATTAACAAATGCATTAACTGAGAGCTACATGGAAGAGAAAAGTATTGACCTTGGTGAGCAATTAATTACTACTTTTCTTCATTATTAATGGCTCCAGAAGTATAGAAGAAGCACCCGATGAGGCTATGTGGTATTTTTCTAAGGTTGACAATTTATATGATTCATTGTGCTTTCGTAAGTATATAATTTTGGTTTTACAAAAATTTAATCATATATTTATTTTTTTAAGTATTTTAAAATCAAGTAATTTTAGTTCATTAGTATAGTATTCAATTCGTAAAAAGATGTTATGTGAAACGGTGACAATTATATTTTCATTTGGGATATTTCTTAAAATAAAATTTCTTAAAGAAATATTTTATAAAAGATATACAAATAAATATGTTTTAAAGTCTTAGCCAAAGTATTATCTAAAGTCTTTTCACATATTGTGTTAAGCAATACATTATACCAGGTTTATATTATGTTATAATACAATGAATTATATGCTTACAGTATACATAATTTAGTCAATTATGAGTCAAATGCAAGATCGCGAAATGGTTTCTAAGAACCGCAACAATTTACAAATTTTAAATGTGAATTTTTATAATACAAATGGAAAGTCTTTCTTTTGATAGAAACAATATTCCCTCGTAAGCAAACTCTTTGAGTAATTTTTTAAAAACATACTTCAAATCTTATGATGTATTTTTGTATTGACAATATTAATAACAAGTTTGTATCGTATGTTATTTCAATGGATATATTAAAATGAGATGATATAATAGTACTTAACTAAAATTACACAATTTTAAAAAGTTAAATTATCAAATGTAAAATTAAATTTTGGCTTAAATAAATTGAATATTTTTATTTAACTGTTTTTTTATGTGACATGTCCTAGTTTTTATTATTCACAGAACATGTGTTACAATTTTATAATATTTATATATATATATATATATATATATATATATATATATATATATAGAGAGAGAGAGAGAGAGAGAGAGAGAATTATTTTTCTTACTTGTTGTTATGATAGAGAGTAAATTAAAGGACTAAAGTACGCATTTTAAAATATTTCAGGAATGAGTTAAAAAAATATAATATAATATTTTGACAAAATATAAATAAATATAATATACTGTAATCGTAAAATTATTTAAGTCCTTAAATTTTTGTAGGAATAAAAATACTCAAACTTTATTATTATTATTATTTGTTTACCTTTTCTGGTCTCAAATCGGTTAACTTTTTTGCATAACATTTTTTTATTATCGTTGTTACAAAATATTAACATATCTTTTCATTCTTTTAATTGATTTTTAAATTAATTATTTATAGGTTTATGCCTAAATAATTGATATTTATGATGATTGAAGCATTTGGGATATGAAATAATTTTAGAAATTTAGAATTAAAAGCCTATTTTCTTTAAAAGAGCATTTTCTATTTTAAATTTGTTTACAAATCCATCGTCTCTTTCTGTTTCAAAAACAAAATTACACTAAAAATGTTTTTCTTTTGCTTTCTTTATTTTTAAACAGAGTGAAATAAAAAACAAAAAAGATGTTTGGTCAATGAATTTTGAGGAGAAAAAAAAGGGTTTAAACAGTTTATGTAAACAAAAAACTGAAAAGGAGAAATCAAATTCGCTTTATTTATAAAAGATTAGTATTTGTTTACCTTTTTCTGGTCTCAAATGGGTTAACTTTTTTGCATAACAATTTTTATTATCGTTGTTAGAATATATAAACATATCTTTTCATTCTTTTAATTACTTTTTAAATTAATTATTTATAGGTTTATGTCTAAATAATTGATATTTATGATGATTGAAGCATTTGGGGTATGAAAATATTTTAGAATTTTAGAATTAAGAGCCTATTTGCTTTAAAAGAACATTTCTATTTTAAATTTGTTTACAAAGTCATCGTCTTAATTATAAGATCTTCCTGTTTCAAAAACAAAATCACACTAAAAATGTTTTTCTTTTGCTTTCTCTATTTTTAAACGAGTGAAATAAAAAAATATATAGTTGTTTTGGTCAATGAATTTTGAGGAAAAAAAGGGTTTAAACAATTTATGTAAACAAAAACTGAAAAAGAAAGATCAAATTCGCTTTATTTATAAAAAAAAATACATATGATTAGCAAATAAAAAAAAACTTAGAAGATAATATTATGCACAAGCCGAATTAAGGAGATAAAAAAAAGGTAATAAGACTCGATTCATGGCTTATTATAAACATCCTAACATATATTTAATTTCTATATAAAAAAATATAATTAAGTAAAACATTGATTTAAAAATTTAACATTAACATTTTTTAATGAGCATATTATTAGGAGAATACATGGTGATAAAAAAGAATATATTATATTATGTGTCAAACATAGTTAATGGGATTTGGGATACTATAATTAGGCTATTTAACCCACTCTAGTCAAAGGTAGTTAATGGGATTTAGAACACTATAATTAGGTTATTTAACCCACTTTGACACTAAACACAAATCTTGGCATCCATGGAGTGGTGCAGTCATTGTTGCAGAGTTTGCCCCACCAGATTGGAACCCATCTATCATGACATTTCTGTGGGTTATGTCAGGTAATTCAACTATGTTCTGTTTAATTTCTTTCTCTTAATTTATTTTTATGGCTAAACAATTGAATTTGGTTTGTTTGATTATCCAAAAAGATTGTACATGAGAAAAATAATAATGTAGATTCATTGATAAAAGTACAATAGAGTTCATGCCACTGATTGAATTTGATCTTAGTGATTTTCAAATTTCCATAATTTTGTTTTCAGTTCCTGTAATTTGTGTGGGAAGATTCTGGCAGATTTGAATGCATCACTTCAAGTGATATTTCCAAAGAATAAAGCTGATAAAAGTTCTAAAATTTACGAGAGAGGAGAATCGTCAAGAACAAGCAACCTCAAAAATAATAAATAGTGAGTATTTTGATTTGTTCTCAGTTTGTTCCTTTGATTTTGTGTGAGTAGATTTTGTTGGAAGAGTAACTGTTGAATTGGTTAAAATTTGTTATGTAAACTCTTCTTTAATATGTATTTGTTTCAAACGTTTTATGTGACTTTACTGTGTATTGTAGAGTGTAGAATCATCTATTTTATGATTGTTTGTTCTTTAATATTGTTGCTTTTATTTGGGTCATGCTCAAAGGAATCTTATGATTTGGAAATTAGTTTCATGTAGAGAAGAAGAAAGTGTGAGATTTAGATGATGGAATTGGTATAAGAGAATTATGATTTTGCATTTGACTAATTGAAACCTTGATATTTGTTTATGGCTCAATCACTCCCCATCTATGGTTTAAAAAATGAAAATTAACTTTATCATGTAAGTAATTCACGACTCACTTAATCATTTGATATTTAATTTTCACTAAAGCACTTTTTGTTTGATTAGTAACTGAAACAATTTTGTTCTTCATATTGCTATGTTTTTCTATATGCATCTATTTTTCTTCATTGAAAAGAGTTATTAATCCTTTATTAATTTATTTTTTGATAATATATTGCATTTGTGTATGGTTTTTACAGGATACAAGTCAGACTTTTTCAGAGATTCAGTTATGCGTGATTTAATATTTTTCATTTTACTATTTTAAACAATGAAGCTTATAGCTAGCATCAAACTCAAATTTATAGATTATATTGGGTATTTTTTTCCCCTCTATTCATTTTTATTTACAATAATTAATGGCTTACCATGAGATACTTTGCAATCAAGGGTTGAAGAGTGTTTTATGATTTGTTTCTTTGTGGTATTTTTTTATCTTTTTATCTTTATCTTTCAATACAAAAATGAAGCTATTTGATTTTAAAGAAATATATTATTAACAAGTTTATCTTTTTATCTTTATCTTTCAAAATTTTTTTTGTTCATTCTAGTCCCGTAATATCACGACACACACAGACGTAATCATCTTTATCTAGAATTTTATATTCAGTTAATATTTATTTTAGAATTTTATTTGGTTAAAAGTTGTGCTTGGTTAAAATTGATATAAGATTTTAGTCATCTATAGGATATAAAAACTATCATCAATTCTAATCAAATATACAGTGTTAGACGGAATCCTATTTAAACATAATGTTGTAATTAAAAAAAAGTTCTCAAGATATGAAATTCTACAATTTTTATAGTAAGATTTTTTCCATAAAGTACAGTTGTGCAAGTATTTTCATAAATAGTTAAAATCGATTTTGTTTGTTTATATATATAAATATAAAACAAATATTGATTTAGTCCCTCTATTCTATATACTCTTAAAAATACTTGCATTGTAAGTTATTTTCGTGTTGCGTCTTTGTTAACATAGACCTTGTTACATATATCTAAAAAAATATATTCTTTTTAACAAAACATAAATGGATATTTGTTCAAAAGGAATAATATATTTTTTAAAGTTACAACCTACAATTATAAGGTCTTCAACAGCATTAATATAACTAATATATAGCATAATTCATTAATAAATTATAACGGTTCAATTTATCCCTAATAATACATAGGGGATGATAAATTTGTAAATATGAAAAAAAAAAAATTGTGTTGGCTATAATTTTAAATAATATAAAAAGTATTTTTTTATGCAAGTTATAGGTTTAATCCTAAATTCTAAACCAGTATAAAAAAAAATCTTCTTATGACGTATTTGGATGAGAAATTTAAAAAAAATAGTTCATCCCTAGATACAAATGTTATTATTTGTCAATAGCTTCTTTTGACTTTTTTTAAATATTGACTTAAAAATATTCCAATTAACATTAACTAATTGAAGTACTTTATTAAATTTAAGAAAATTGAAATTCAATAAATTTAAATTAATTCATTAAAACAAAACATTTTAAAATAAAACAAGGTATCAATTTAAATTTAATATATTTGAATGTTTAAAGATAGAAAAATTGATCATCCAAACACAAGGTTAAGGTATATTTGTCTTTGTGTTCAATCATTTTATTTTTTCTTGTTTATTTTTTGCTTCCACTCCTTCCACTTTCACCCCTGATTTTTTTTTTCTTTTTTTTTCACTATGAAATTACCACAACAAGATTAATATAAAATTATTATGGGAACATTGTGACTTAATAATTATGACACTTCCACTCACAAGTGTTCTCACGACAATAACACTGTTTGTCATCACATCGAGACACAAATTTTGAAATGTATAGGGAACAAAATGAATAAAGACCACACAGTATTTTATTTTTTTAAAAAGAAAACTCTTTATGTTGGTTATTTTCGTATTCGACATAAAAGTGAAACTTACAATGTTATTTCTTTGATCTACATTGATTTAAGGCTTTCAAGTTTCAATAATAGTTGTATCTGTGTTGATTCTCTATACCGACATAGAAAAAAAAATTATGTAGTGGAAAATATAATACGTAAAAACATAACCTAATAAATTTAGAATATAATATCAAATAGGAAATACTCAATTAGATGGTTTTATAAACCAAAGTTTTATAATTTTAAACAGAAACATTCCTTTATATATTTGTCTAGGTGCCTACCTAATGATAAAATACAATAATTGACCCAAAAAATTAATATAATTTAATTGAGTTATAAATAATCATATAATTTTCATATCACATCACTTTTTTAATTTACTTCATTAAAAGACTCTAATAAATTATAAATTAAAAGACTCTAATAAATTATAAATAAAGTGATGATTCGATTTTCAGACAAAACATATTATACATATTCATGAGAGAGTAACACCAAATCAAGGTAAAAATTCATCTATTTATAACATTTCATAAGAAACAAGATAACTTTTTACACTTATTATAACAAGTAACATAATAAAAACTTTTATTGGCTTCTCACCATTGACATTCTCATAGAAAGTTAACAAAATTTGATAATCTCTTTTATTTAATGGTTTGATTGCTCAATACATACCATATATTTTACATGTAAATCAATTATCATTAAGATAGTCATCATTCCATTAATCATACTAAATTAAATCAAATAACATAATACATTGCATCACATAAAATTCAATTAATATATTACTATAATGCATATTTTTCTACACATTTGTATAAATCTAAGAGTAAATAAATTATTAAATATGTCAAAATATACATTTTAACACAAGGTTAAATACATTCCTTAAAAGGCTAAATGTATTCCTTAATAGGAGAGAGAAAATCTTTTACATTTAAATATCATACAAATCATCATCTGAACATTTTAGTCCTTCATTTAAGCATTTACACAGGGTTTTATGTTTATATAACACTTTAGTGATATTGGTCTATAGAAAATATAATAAACATTTACTATCTATCACTCAAATACTCAAAATGTCACTTGAGTAATTAAATTATGAGATAAGATAGAATTGCTACAACTTCCGCCCCACTGAATTCATCACTTGAATGACAATAAAGAAAACCCAGCAAAGAAAAGAAACTGTATGGTAATTGTATTGGAGAATCAACTCACCTCTCAAAAACAGAGAGACTGTGTTATTATATACACTGAGTAAAAATAAAGAAGAAAGAGAGTATAACCATAAGCTGTTACAATATTCTAACAGATTCAGAAGAGAGAGAATGACAGCTGTAACGATGCCTAAAAACAGAAAAACTTCTATAGACTAATATCCCCCCGCAAGCTTAACCATAAAAGCTTTTAAGGTTGAGCTTGGTTAACAGAGTAGAGAAAGGTTCTGGATGTAACGTTTTGGTAAAGATATCAGCAGTTTGTTGATGAGAAGCAATAGGAAGAAGATGTATCAATCTAGCAAGAACCTTCTCTCGAACAATGTGGCAATCCATATCAATATGTTTTGTGCGTTCATGAAAAACCGGATTGTTAGCTATGTGAATGGCGGAACGATTGTCACAAAACAGAGTGATGGGTTCTTTTACAGGAAGGTGAAGATCAGCAAGCAGGTAGCTCAACCATTGAGCTTCACACGTTGCTGCTGCGAGTGAGCGGTATTCAGCTTCAGCGGAGCTGCGAGCTACCGTGTGTTGTTTCTTTGATTTCCAGGAGAGCAGAGCTTGACCATAAAAGAAACAGTACCCTGTAGTGGAGCGGCAGGTGTCTAAGCATGAGCCCCAGTCAGCGTCAGCAAATGCTGTGAGTTTATGATCAGAAACAGTTGGGAAAAACAAACCAAGAGAAGGAGACATTTTCACATACTTAAGGATACGAAGCGCAGCTTGATGATGTTCAATCATAGGTTTATCCATAAATTGACTTAGCAAACCAACCGAGAAGGAGATATCTGGCCGAGTGTTAGTAAGATATACCAATCTCCCAATGAGTCTTCGATATGCAGTGGGATCATGAAAGAGATCACTACCAAG
>Ga0209700_104015_pt1 | contig 27253 bp, 10 predicted proteins | sample SiratroredBW_FD_187528 | JGI IMG/M metagenome (GOLD analysis project Ga0209700, IMG submission 187528) | Root nodule microbial communities of legume samples collected from California, USA - Siratro red BW (SPAdes) (version 2) | ecosystem: Host-associated > Plants > Roots > Nodule | place: USA... | reverse complement strand
TTGGGGGGGGAGGGGGGGAGGTTGTCAATCCATTAACATTTTACATGTAACGTAATTACTTTCATAATATTATAGGAAAGTTTTCGGTGGAATTATCTAGTTAAACATGTTCTATCCTGAATGGTTAGCAAGTGCAAGGCTCAACCTAAGTTTGCATCTCATAACCCTCTCATTTATCCGGTCCTCGTCTTGTGAATAATATATAACCGATTACTCGGTCATATTTATGACGAGTTACAATCACGAAGTTGATTTTGATTTCTGTGTATACCAATCTATCCCAATCTATCCGAGAAATTAAAACCTACACCAATGATAACGAACTGTCCATGACATATGTTACTGTATTTTAAAAATTGGGTACAAATTTTTAAACAAAACAGCATACAGAAAGTATAGGGTAAATTAGATAATTTTTAAAAAATAAAATCATAAATGTAAGTTTTCATTTAAAAAAAAAACCGCAGCCTTATAAGCTTTCTTAAACTCATTTCATATATCACATTATAATTATTAATTTTTTACAATAACTCAACCAATTTCTCATGTCACAAAATATATCATATATAGACATTTGATTTTAATTTTGAAAGAACTCACTACTTGTCATACTACCATTCTATATATTTTTATAAGTTATTATTTCAAACCTCAAAACCTTAAACCTAGTTTTCAAAATTTTAAACCTAGTTTTCATACATGCATATTCTATCAATCTTTTACTACAAGTAATATGAATCCTTCAACTTTCACTGATTGGTAATCTTCATTTATATAACTATAATGTATTAATAAAGTCAGAATATCTCATTATTGATCAAATTTTCCAAAAATGCACATATTAATCAATCTTAAAATAATATTTCTTTTCATGTCGCTATCACCATTTCATATTTTTCACATTATACATTCATACCTTTCACATCAATAAAATTTTATTAAACTCTATATTCACTTTATCTCAATATAATCCATTTCAAACTCATTCAATATACTCCACATTTTCATAATCATTCCATATATTCCAAATTCAAAGATTATACCTAATACATAAATATTCTTTTTTAATTCACTAAATCCAATACAAATTGTATTAACAATCAAATATAACAACTAAAGGTAATTATTAATAATAAAAGTTCAAAAATTAATAAAAAATTTCAAATAAAAACAAAAAAGAAAGGAGACAATTTTTAATTAGGTCACGTCCTGCGTCATAAGGCTCGCGTCGGATACTCAGATAGCTGAAAAAGAATGTTTGGTACCACAAAGCTCGTACTCGTTGTCAGCTAACCCAAGATCAATTTTTCTCGAAATATGCACGCTAATTTTTTTTTCAAAATGCACCTAAAAGATGAACTTTCTAAAGATTCAAGACATAAATTTACTTATGTTTTATTGTTTCTATTTTCCTTGTAAAGTTGTTTTGTTTATATTCAATATAGTACTTTTTAATGGATATGAACTAGATGTTTTTATTGACATCTATTATCATTAAGGTCCTCAGAAAAGAAGGATATCTGCCACCTCCGGCAGATCCGAACCTTAATCGAAAAATATATATTCTAACAATGTTTTAATTTTCAGCATCCCTCAACTAATTCTAAGTGTGAAGAATATAAAAAGAAGATATACTATTTTGAAAATATAAAAAATTTCAAATTCTTACTATTTTGAAATAAAATTTAAAATTCTCTATTTTAAGTAATCTAATTTAATTTCTTTTGAAATTTCTTACTCAACATGATTTACTGTAAAGTATTTTAAATTTTTTATATCCATCTAAATATACTATTAGGTTTTTTTTCCTCTTGAGATGGGTTAAACAATTTTAGTCAAATTTTCTTTACTCTTGTAACGGTAAAAAAAACAGCACTAAAAATTAAACTTAAGTATAAAAATTTAAAATTACATCTTTTTAAAAGCTTATTAATTTAACAGTACAGTAATCAAAGAGAAGTTTTAAAAAATTACATACACCAAAAAGATATTTTTCTCCTTCATAAATTTATGCATTCACGTAACAATGTGAATACATAAATTTTATGATTACAATTATCTATAAAAAAATATTATTCATATCATATCATTAAAATGTATATGCATAAAATAATTTAGATAAAATTTAATAAAATCATAACATTAAATATGTTTAAATATAAATAATAACTTAAATCAATTAAAATTCATTAATAATTTTTGTGTTTAATATATTTTAATGTGTAATTAATCTGGTTAAATTAAATGAAGATCTGAAAGAATTAAAATTGACTAAAGGATAAAATAATTCCATTGTTTTGTAAGAAACATAGATAATTGATACTCATACAATGGGAATGAGAAATTAGTTTAAATTGTGATAAAGGTATAAAAAAATCAAAGAAAAGATGAAATAATTTAATTCAAAAGATAAAGAAAACTCAAAATGTTAAAAAGATGTTTTAGAAGTATTTCCCAAAAGTTATTTGACAATTTTTAAAAGTGTTGAACTATATTTTTTATTGGATTATTTATTTTTAATCCCGTCCTTTCATCTAATTGTTCATTTGAAAAATTATGTTTCAGTTTGAGTTTGTAAAAAAAAAATAGTTGAAGGAAGATTTGTGTAAAAGATTTGGTGAAAATGCAAATATAGAGAAGTGAAAATACTATATTGAAAAGGTGAAAACACTTAACTAATCACAATACTAAATAATTATTTAGGTTTACAATGTCAAAAAGAATGTTTCATCTTATCTCAAAAAGATATTATATTCCCTTGAATTATAAAAGTATTAAAGGTTTGAGATAAAAAAAAAAAAAACAATTCTCATAAAAGAAGGAAGGGCACCAGCTGCTATCATTGGACAAATCTGACGCTGGAAGTGAAGAGTAGGCAATTTCAAATTTTTGTAATTTTGGGAACCCTAAACCCTAAAGCCCTTCACTTTTCTCAATCCTTCGACATGAGTATGACCCAATTCGCCATGGTATGCTTTTACGTTTCTCTGTTTATTTCTATCTATAGTTATATAATGGATGGTGCTCAAATGGATTTCAATCTTGAACTGCCATGCACTTCCCTTTTCCCTGTATTATCTATCAAGGTCGTAACAATTGCATTGCTAAATATTGAAGTTACAAATTTCTGAACCCTAGGATACGTGTTAGCACAAAGGTTGTTCCTTTTTCTTTCCCAATGTTAATTGAGGGCTTTTTTAAGAACATTAGTTTCGGTGGTGTCAATGTAATATCCTCATGTCTCATGATTTCGCTTGGCCTTTATGTTATTTATACTGGCATGGCGCTAAGTAACATCTCTTTAGAAGGACTTACCTTGCTGTGTTCAACATTTTAACTGAGTCCTAGAACTGACACTGACGTTTCTGTATTTCAGGTTGAGGAGTTGGCTTTTCTTGTTAAGGACAATCTTCCTTGCAAGCATCTAGTTCTCGAGATGGAAGAGGTTTTGGTTAACTTTCTTCAGGATGATCATTCTAGGTAACATTTGTGAGATAATTTGAGTGTGGTGTTTAACTTGAGTATTAGTGGCAGGTTTAGTTAATGCAAGTATTGATGTTTTACTTGTCTTGAGGGCATGGTTAAAGACAAATTTGAAGACTCAGTGGATCCCTGCACATCCTTTCAAAGGAAGGGGGGAGGGGGTGAGGAGGAATAATTCTAAACAATTTGATGTTTTTAAAGTTTCTCTTGTGTATGTTTATGACCCCTAAAAGTATGGAAAGCAATTTAATGTGTTAGAAATGAGGAAAAACATTATTGCAATTAGTGTTTTTAAAATTGGAGAAGCAATATTGCATCACAAATTTCAGGGAAAACGCAATCACAACACTGTTGTATTGTGGAGCTTGCAGAAAACACCATAAAGGTCATGTTACTTGTTGTGGCTGCATGTTGTGTCATGTTTGTGGGTTGGTGGAATCCATGGAGAGGGTAAGGTTTTCAGCTTTTTTGGAAAGGTGGAATCCATGGAGGCAGAGTGGATCTGATTTTGCAAGGGATGTTGAGAGTTCTATGTGCGTGAGTTTGGAGAAATGAAATCAAAGGAGACTGGGTTTGGTTTGCGTTAATCATAAGAGAGAGGGCTAAGTTTGAGTTCGATTCTTAAATTGACTCACTATACTTTAGTAATCTTACGTGCAACCTTTCACGTGACCATTTAAAACACTTCCATATTTCCTCAAGTGACCTCTTCTTTATTCTATTTAGTGTTTATTCACTTGGCCTTTGGAGTTTTAAACTAAACCCAGTTTTCTCCCTCATAATTTCTCTCTGAAGATTATAAAAGACTGTTTTAATCTCTCTCAAGGGCATAATCTTTTATAATATGATTTTATAATATGCCACTGTTATTTTTTCTATGTGTATATATATTATATTTCAACCACTGTGTGCCTTTTGCTGTTAGTATGCAATGCTATCTGCTATTTGATACAGTGGATATTTAGCTTTTCCCAATTTTCCATGATCCCATTGTTGACAACACTGGTTACCGATAAAAATGTTTTCAAATTCAATATAGTTAAATTTTGTTGCATGGTTCTTGTATGCAAAATAAAAGGGTTCATTTACCGCATTCTAAAAAAATATGACAAACATTTTAGCTTAACAATTCAATTATTAATTTTAAAACCAGATAGTGCATTTTCAAGCTTTCTTGCAATATAAATAGTCTTAAGGTCTTAATGTATGTTGATTAATGTGTAAAGGGGATTTTGTAAAAATGGCTCTAAAGCTTTGTCAGTCATTTATGGCATCTGACTATAGCTAGTTTTTGTGGCATTTAAGCACATGCATGGTGTGTTAAATAGTTGTTTTACAATGATTGGAAGTTTTTTCTGGTACTGGTATTATCTAATATGCTTCTTAATATCTGTTTTTATTGACTATAGTTCAGATGGGATCTTGGAATTGGAGCCAATGAACTCCTACAACCGTCTTCTTTTGCATCGCCTTGCTGAGATATTTGGGTACTCCTGAACTTTATTTTAGTCAATTTCAAAATTCCTTTCTGGTTTTGTTTTGAATCTGCTTCTACTTTTCTTTCATTTGATAGTTTTAATTGGTGCCAGGTTTGCACATGAGTCTGTTGGTGAAGGAGATGACCGTCATTTGATTTTGGAGAGATGTCCAGATACGTCCATGTAAATGAACTTCCCTTTGTTTCTCTCCTGCTATTCTTATATCTAGCATAGTTTGTGGATTACTTTATTTTATTGGTATTTCAATAATTATTGTATGGCCTCTTTTGCGAATAACATTTGTTTTGGATGGACTGCAGACCTCCAATCCTTGTTAGTGATATCCTATGGAAGGATGATGAACCTCAATCTCTGGTTACTTCCCACCAAATATTAAGGAGGAGCGAAGCCTCTCCAGGTAATGAATGCTACTGATTCTTAGATCAGTAGTTACCATAGCACATCATGTACAATAGTAACCAACATGTAGAATCGACCATTATCAGTAAGTTGGATATTTTTCTATGATGTGGTTCATGTTCTGGTTAGGTAGCCTTAATTTGTGTGATGTGTCTTTCAGTCTCGCAGACAAACAATGCATCGTTTTCAAAGTCATTGGAGGAGAGAAAAGCAGCTTATTTAATTGCCCGTGAGCGAATTTTCTCTGTGAAGTTGGAAGAGGTAAAAGAGCCTGGTGAACAAAAGCCTCGGAGTGTGCCTGTGGTTGCCCGCAGAATGATTGCTCATGCACTGGGTCAAAGAATTCATACAAAGAATCAGAATGGCTTGGCTAGTGACAGTATGAAGGATAGAGGCCTCAAAGATGAATTGAATGCTCAACATAAGAACAGTGAAGTGTCCAATCTCACCAAAGATTGCGAAGAGTTTTTACACCTAAGAAGGAATCCAAACAACAGAATAAGAAACACTAGCAGTTCTAATGCATCCTCACATAATAAAAGGAATGATCAAACTCCAGTTGACAAAGAGTTGCCTCTATCCTCTCAAGATAGAAAACAAGGGCAAAGTGTAAACAAAGACTACATGAAAAAGGAGCACTTGGGAGCTGCAAAGAGAATGTTTGCTCATGCTTTAGGAGTGCAATCTGTGAAGGATGGTTCAGTTCCTAGAAGTAGAAGTGAAGAAACAAAGAGGAATTGAGCTGAGAAGGTTTTGATATATTTAGAGCAGAATGAAATTCTGTTGCTCCAAATGGACCTCTTAATAGGTGCTCCCCCGGTTTCAAATTTCAATCACAATCATGAAGATGAGTAATTGAGCATTCTTTGCTCAGGAGATACATGCAAATGACTATCCTAGTATTATGTTGGTTGCTTAGCTCTTCTGTGACTGCTGGAGTAACTTCCCTAGCAGCCAAGTCAAAGGGCATCATGAAAGCACTATTCAGAATCAAGTATGACCTGTTTTGGTTATGTTGGAAGATGAAGGAACAGGCTCTGGTGCTTTGGTTCGTCAGCTATTTGTTAGACATGCAGTTCTAGTTCATGCTACTTGTGTTTAGTTTGTTCTGTCTATGTGATGGTTTTCATTATGGCTGTTTCAGGGGCTAGGGGCAATGCTTGGTTTCCCCTAACATGGAGGGTGTTATGTATATAATATTTAAAATTAAAATCATAAATTTAATGTTCCATGCTTAGAAATTCCAAATTTCTTCCTTGTAACCCTTATGATAATTGTGTCATTGATTTGTAGCTGTTTGATTTTGGAAATATCTTCAATCTGTAAGAGGATAGTCTATATTTACTATATGAGAATAACTACATGGCTAGTTTTAGGCCATTAACGCATTTCTGGCTTCAAGCTTTGCCAGGCCTCAAAAGTTTAATACGTTAAGGTTTAAGAATAATGTTAATTTAAACAAATAAATAAGTCTTAATATATATTTTTGAAATATTATACGAAGTTTAAATGCTTTTACAGAAAAGTGTTATAGCACATCAAAATATGATTATTTTTTTTTTTAAATTCATCCATTAATTGCAAATTTTTATTAATAGTACAAGCAATTGTTGCTATCACTCACTTTTTAGTTTCAAAACTGAAGTTGTTAAAATCCTAGTTCGAATTATGTCTTGAGGTGAATTAATTAAATCAGTTATCTGAGCCACTGAAAGTGAAATGTTAAAGTGAAGATAATAAATATTAGAATAAGCTTAGTACGATTTTCCTTAAGCCCAACATTATACAAATAAAAATTCAGTATAACTTTCTACTTTATCAGTTATTGGATGGGCAACTTAAATTACAAACAATTTTAGAAATGAAAAATGAAATTGCGTTTGACTAATAACTTTTGGATTAGACAATTTAGAAATCTTTTAAAAGAATAAGTTTTAAATTAAAAAATTCAGTTATCATTTATACTTTTAAATTGTACATTCCAAAAACCATTAAAATTATACAATTTAAAAATAAAAAAAATAACTTTCAAATTATACAATTTAAAAATGTATTTTAAATTATTCAATCTATTTTTTTAAATGATTTTCAAATTATATAATTTAAAAACCAATAATGATTTCCAGATTGAATAATTCAAAAACTTTTCTAATTAGGCAATCCAAAAAACACTTTTGATTTTACACAATCTTGAAAGGATAAAATGAAAATTTTTATATTTATGGAAGTGCAGGATCAAAATATGGAGGTGAAGAAAGAAATGGCCACAATTTAACTCGGTAAGAAGTGATCCACGTTTGCTATGGGGACAAGCTGCTGATTACCGAAAACTTAACACAGTTGTACTGAATGAATGTACTTCTAAATATTAATTTTCAAAAATACACAAATAGGAATTTAAAAAATTATCAAAATTCATTTTCAAAAACAATATATTTAGCTAACTATTAGTCTATTACTTTAAACAGTTGCACGGTTGCCACAAATTTGATCTGGCTCCCACGGTAGGTTTAAAGCATTTGAATCTCAACAATTATCCCCTTTGTTTACTATCGTAATTACTCAGCAGATCCATATACATGATGGGAACTCGGAAAGTATCAATTTTCAACACATAAAAACAAAGGATAAATTCACCCAAAAATGTGGAACACTGGGTGGTGACATGACTTGCAACTATTAATTAGCATTGTGTCGTTTATAGTACAAGACCCTTTCGTTCAATTATCCTGCAATCCGCAGTGAGTGCTCAGGGACTGTTGCAACATTAGCCGAGTATAAAACACAGGAGCCATGGCCAACACTAACATGCTTGCCAACATTGTCCATCACATCTCAATGTCTTCAAGATCAGGTAGGGGAAACCGAAGAATTGCAGCAATGCCACTTATCTGGGCTAGTTCTGTCCATCAATATAAAGTTGACATGTTCAATTTCAAACAGACAGAAAACTAGAACATAAATGTTTGTGCAGAAATTGATTTACTTCTGTGAAGAAGCTCTAAATAACAAAAAGAGGAAGAAAAAAAGAAGATAACGTTTTAGTTTATATATCGTAATCTTATTACTTCTACCTTCTTTTTCAATAATTGTTCACCATTCCCAGTTAATGAATTTCTAGGATAAATAATATCCCGCACTCCACTCATTCCCCAAAATAGTAAAGAATAATGAAAGTAATAAAACTTACGCTCTCCAGAGACATGCATGGATGAAAATACATGGACAGATCCTCCTGAATCCTTAACAGAGTTTACCAGGTTAACAAACTTCTGTCTTGTTGCTATATCTGAATTCCTGTAACCAAAAGGATATAGCGAAGACACAACTCCATCACAACATCAAACAGAGAATTTTCTGGCTTAAATTCCAAATCCCAAGCTAACAAATAGGATGGTAAAAAAAATGCAAAGATAAAGTTAAGTTATGATGCTATACGGGCTCAAAAGTAAACACCAAAATATATTTCTATAAAACAAAAATTGAAGTAAAAGGTAGTTTGTAAATAAGTTTGGTCTAAACCATTTTCAAGGATGGACAAGAGATACACAAGATACATGACTAAATTAAAACAAAAACGAAGGATGCGGGAAGCCAAAGTATGAATCAGAAAGAACGATCCAGCATGTTGTCTTTTCATTCAGAATATTTTATGACATACAAACCTGAAAAGATCATCTGTAATGAGAAGAGTTTGAACAGCTAGGCGTTCATTGGCAACCTCAACATGTTTCATTCCATAGCAAGCGCGTGATGGATCCTGTTTTACACCAAAGATATTCAATCAGATTTGCTATATTTCTGAAAATGCAAAATTTAGGTAAGCTGTTTTTACACCGTTGCAAAGACAATAATTTAAGGGAGAAACATGAGTATGCTAAGATGATGCTTCCTTAGATTTTGATTCTCTCTCGAAAGCAGATTTTTAATGCTTCATTGTGCACAAGAAAAAGAGAAAAGGTACTTCTGTAGTACAGACAGGAAAATGACGGTTTCCCATGATAAAAAAATATTAGAATGAAAAACAGAAAGGAAATTTGATGGAAGACGTACTCCTCTCATGTAAATTGATAAAGTAAACGTCTAGCTCAAAATCATTATTAGACCAATTCATCATGCCACCGTATAAAAGATCAATACTCTTCTTTTACGCATATGACTATGAGCAAATAGAAGTTAAGCAAAGATCTTATTGATCCACCCAAACTTAGTGTCTCTAACTCATTTTAAAGTTCAACTAATTCGGAAGAAATTAAAATATAGGGATATGATATGACATTCTAATCATAAAAATAGGCAAGGTAAAACAAATGCATCTCAAAAAATAGAACCTGACATTTGAAAGCATGTTGTAGAAATCCTTCATAACTCGAACCTGAAGGAAAATAAAGAATAAAGCTTAATCCACGCTCAATAGAAAATAAGTAAACATAATACGGAAATTTTTCAGTAGTTGCAAACAAAAAAGTAAAAGATAGGTACTGATTCGGTTTTGATGGTACCTCTTGTGCTGCTTTGGTATCTTTTATCAAATTCATGACATTTGGAGCATCCAAAACCTCCCTTAAACTATGCCTACACATAATAAATAATAAAGAGATAAGATAAAGAAAATACAACAGTACACACAAGCAATTGAACAACAAAGTTAATCCTTAAAACAACAGTGCGTTAATCTATGTTTGCAGCCATGTTGTTTAGTCAATATCTAAATAAATGGATGTCTTTGATAGTCACCCATGAGACTTGGCATTCACCCAAAACCCTTATATATGGAGCAGATACAATGGCAAAAATATTTTAATCACCAGCCTCAAATAATGTGTATAACTTTGTTAAATGAACTGTTAAAGGTAGGCATATTACACCAGCATATCACACATGAGAAAGATTACGCAAGTCAAGCCACAGTTAATTGATCAGCAAGCACAACAATCTTCACGTGTTTGTGTTAATTCTAATTTGCTCATGAAGCTTTTGTAACATCCTAAAAGAGTAGGAAAAGAGAATATGCAAATAAACAAAGCAACTATACTTGTATCCTGAAGTTGTATGCACAAGAATGATGCGTGATTTGTTTTCAATAATAGGTCGCAACTGTCTTCGTTCTGCCTCCAAAAATAAGTGACGATGAAACTGATCCTGAAACAGAAACAGAGGCTTAATATAGGCATAATAAACACTTCTATTAAACCACTAAAGATGATTTTTTATTATTAATAATAATACATACATGCAAACACACACTATCAAATTTGTAAATATTCACCATGAATGAAGCCCAATAAAGCAAACAGGAAATAATTGCTCACCTTTGTAAATCCTGGACTTGCAATTACAGCACAACGAACCACGTTGAAATCAATATGTTTCAAGAAGGCCTAAACAGATTCGTAGAAGTCCAGTAAATTTGTCAATGCCCCTTTCCCACATTTTTTGTTGAAAGTATATATATATATATATTAAAGGTAAGAAAGAAAGACTGGCAAAAGGTCTAGATATGTTCTCTTAAGCAAGAGTAAAGAAACATAGAAAAGACATTCATTCATACAATAAGGTGAATTGATAACTAGCATTCTCATCCAGGCCTCTAATATTATAAAGCAAGATGCCCATATTTGGTACATGGGTATGATATTATTACCATGAGCATCTCATATTACTAGGGGAATTCAAAACTAGCTACACATATATAACGTAACAACAAAAATCAGGTGATAGAGCTTTAAGGGGTATTTGTATTTGCATTATATCATTAGCTTTAATTTCATAAACACCCTTAATTCAAAAAGAAGTTTTATAAATCATAGTAAATCCATTTCCATTTTCTTATATGGAATATGTATAACTAATGAGAATAAATGCTAAAGATAAAAAATCTATGTCCTTATTTACCTGCAAAACATTCTCGAAGAACTTATCCAAAGCCTACAAAAGGGAGGGGTGCTTTAGAATTGTATCACTCAAGTTCTATAATTCATTCACTAACATGTTACAATAGAGTGCTAGATCATACTTTCTCATAAGCAGCAATTGCATGCCCATGCTTGCGAGGAATAGATGTTTCTATCCGTGAACGAGTAACAGTCATACTGTTTTATTGGACATAATAAGATGAGTTATTTCATTGTAATGACAGAAGTACATGGCGAAAATACACTAAAGTATCAAAAGGCAGAACGTGTATTTAATTTCCAGTGTGTGGTTACCCACAGAAATCAAACAAAAATAACAGTGACCATGTTTAATAGTAGAGTGCCGAGGAAATTATCTTATGAATAAAATGGTATTATAAGTAATATATATAAACGAAACCTAGAAAACTTATGGCTAACCTTCTACCAACAAGGAGGATATGAGCTAATCCTTCTTGCATCAACACCACCGCTAGATCAGCACTAGCACCAGGATCTGCAAAATTTATGGAATTTTCATTCACAGTTTTGATTACTAAGATTTACACCAACAGTCAAACAACGAAAGACCAGATGAGGATTGTTAATTCCGTGTCTGTTTGAAAAATATGACCGGTTCTATGTGAATAATTTATTTCATTCTTTCCACTATTTTTGCTAAAGCAACTTAAAGGTGTGCAGGAGATTTAAGACACCACATAGAGTAGCAATTCAACAATTTTATCAATTGATAATAGGTAAAGTAATATCTTCATTCTTCAAACTAGCATATTTTGTAATTTCCACACACACAGATTACGTTACTAAAATTTCCATAATTATAAAAGAATTGAGACATTCATATAACTTGATATGTACCAGAGGCCTGCTGTAGTACCTCCAAAGCCAAAGAATCCCAAACATCCTACAAGAGGCAGAATATAATCCTCAGTAATCATGAGAAAAAAGGGTACGGGGTTGGGGGGGGGAGGGAACTATCCAAATGTGATTTTCATAAAGATTCCTCCCCACTCATTCTTTGACATTCTAACCATAATCGCACAGTGATATATCCAAGCAAAAGGCCTAGCTTATATGCATGTGAAGCAAATATTTAACAATGCGAAATGAATCGTAACAAGAAGCACAACGATTCAAAAGAAAATACCTTTCTGACCACAAACGGTCGCTGCAGTTCAAGTTCTAGAGTATGGAAAGCTCCTATCTGCAACGTGTTACAAAGATGACAACTTAAGTTTGGCAGTAACAATCCGGAGATAAAATCAGGATGACAGTTGCTGCTGTTCACTACCTTGACATGTTCATTCTCTAAAATGTTCTTTCCACGAACACGCAGAATAGAACCTTCTTTGTCATAATCAGCAACCTAGTATAAAACAAAATCAAGATAACACCAAACCTGAAAAAACTATCAGAAATCCTATGGACAGCACAAAAATACCTCTTCCACTTTAATTTCCAATTTGAGCTTAACGCGCTCGGCATCTCGACCGCCATGAGCGGCTTCTCTAACAACCTTCCTATTACAATTACAACAAGCAAGAAAACGAGAGGAATATGAAAATTGAAAAACAGTTTATGCGATCAAAGAAAGCGATAATTGAGAGAAAAAGAGCACCTAACAGTAACGGCCATGACAGAGTCTCCGGGAGCAATCAAGTTATACGCAAACCACAGATCATCGGTATCCACCGCCACCATCTGCACAGTGCACAGAATAAACGTGAAGAAGAAATTTGAAGGAATAGAGAACGAAACTGAAGTCTAGAGAATAGCAATTGAACCTTAACGCTACCAGGTCCATTCGGAACGAGGTCTTTGCGAACGATCCTCATGGCTGTTGATACAACACCACACTTTCTACCCTTTTCTTTCTCCTTCAAACTACGCTTCTACTGCAGGCAGGCACATGCACTCACTGTCACCAAAACATAGATCGGGCTTTTGCTTTTAGCACCCACGCAATTACTTCCTGCACCTCCCTATTCCATTCCAATCTTTCGTTTTGATACGAAAATTTTCAAATTTTAAAAAGTTAAATATATTAAATTTCAATTGTTTTTTTATTTTGAAGTATTTATTTTTTTAAATATTTCATATAGATAGAGCAATTCAAATTTATTAAATTTTAATTTTTTTAAATAAAATATTTTAAGTATTACCATATATAAAAATAAAAAATATAAAAATTGTTATTATAACCTTGCAGACATGATTTAGACATAAAGAAAAAACAAAAATATGGTTGACATTGACCTAAAACTTATTTTATTGACATTGATAAAATTGGCCAAACATTAATTTATAAATAATAGGAATCCAAACAACTTAAAAAATAATTATTTTAAAAGCAATATAAATTTGGATTGCTTGCGATTCCAAAGGTTGAAGTCCAATCTTTCGATTAATATTTATGGTGAATTTTAAGCTAGACGATGCAAAAAGTGCTTCACTCCTTCATCATCAAATTAGACCATTATATTTCATATTTTAAGTTTTTACAACTTAAAAAATTAATTCAATTATTTAATTATATATTTTATTTTTTAAGACTTTGAGTTTTATACAAACCACCACGTGAAATTTAAGATCTCATGAAAAAAAGAACGAACTTTTTTGTTACAGAATTTAAACATAAGAAATCTATACATATGTGCATCTATTTTTACTTTATAAAAATAATACAATTATCGCTTTAAATTTATTTTTTAAAGTTTTGTAAAAAAAATTAAATCATAGAAAAAAATTGTAAGTTAAAAAGAGAAAATAAAAATAATGAAACCTAATGAAGTTAAAAAATATTATAATATAAATAAATATGTTTCTTAAGAATTGAGGATTTATAACCACAAAGACTATTTATCTTTAAATTATCAATTTATAACCTCGTTATTTCTTTTCTCTAAATGATATATAGATAAATATGAAAAAAATATACAAAATATAATAACATTAAATTTTTTTAAAAGCATATAAAATGATGTCAATAAAATTTATCATATTTTTGTATATTTCTTTTCTAGTGTATTTTATTTAAATTATTTACAGTAAACTAATAGAAATAAAATTAAATAATAATAGTAAAAAAATAAAATAGTTCAAACAGAAATGAGAATAAAATTTAAAAAAATATAATTACTCTAAAATTTAATTTTTATTTAACTATGATCTTATTATATCTTCTAAAACATAAAACTAATAACTATTATCTTATAGCAAAGATATATTAATTTATTAAACTATAAACTATAAGCCACCAAGTCAGTTCCTAACCGTGGAAGACTGGCTTCAGGATACGGAGAAAGCGAGAGAGAAAAATAGGAAAAGAAACAGGATAAAGAAAATTTAAATTATGAAAAAAAATACTAGAAAAGTATAAAAAATAACTTGATTATATTTTGAAGTGTTGTACATATTTTATTGTATTTAATCATATTTTTATATAATTATTATATTGTCAATATTTTATTAACATTTGTGTTATATAATTAGTTAGGTTTTTCGCTAAAAAAAAAGTTATTCATTATAATAATAAATATACGAATAAATAATAATAATAATAATAATAAATGAATGTATTTTATTTATTATTTATTTTTTTTCTCTTTCATTTAATTCAAATAATTTTATCTTTACTTTCTTTCTTATTTCATTTTCCAATTTTTTTTCTATAACTCGAGCCAAACAAATAAATAAATAAATGAAATATAAACAGGATCGAGTAGGCATTTCTATACCTTAGATGAGACTGACATAAAATAAATAAATGGTAAAACGAATTATGAACTTTGTTTGATTATTTTATAAATTATATAAGCAATAATTTAATATAACTATAAAAATCACACATATATAAACACATATTTAAAGAATGACTTTTGTTTCTTCAAATTCTTTAATTTATTAATTATTAAACTTAGGAGTATTGAAGAGATGTAATTATCAAAAGGGAAATGTATGATATATAATATAAGGTTTTATTTTATGTTTTTGAAAGGAATTGATAGAGGGTCAGAACTTAAAAAGAAAACTACTTAAATTATTATATTTCGAACATTTATAATTATTTTATAAAAAACAGTAAGAACTCATGTATGTATAAAAAATACTATAGTACACTGTGAAATTAATATTGTAATGCAAAGTGGGTTAAAAAGGAGTTTTTTTTTTTTTTTCAAATGATATTAAAAAAATAATAAATATGTGTTTTATTTTTTTTCAGAAATATAGGATAAACTAGGTGAAAAATAAAAATAATCTGCTAAATTTATATTTTATCATAAAAAGAGAAAATGAACGGAAAAGATGAGAAAAAAGAATATGAAAAATCTTAATTTTTTTATTTCATCAGTTTCTTTTATTTTTTATTTATTGTAAATATTCATTAAAACTAAATAACATACATTATAAATTGAAGATTTTCATAATTTAAATTTCATTATTATATACGGGATGGATCAAAGCTCCTATAATTAAACTCACAAACTATCTAATACAAGAATTAAATCGAAAAGCATGTGAAAAATAGTTCGGTGTAACTAATTTACTCTATTGTAATATTTACTTAGATAAATAATTACATGATTAATGCATAAATCTGATATTGGAATGCTGCATGCAGAAGAAACCGATGTGGCACTCTCCTTAGCCTGCATTTGTCAACTGATTCCTCTCTTCATAGCACGCGTCATCAACAAGAACATGCGAATGATGAATCAGACACACACTCCTTCATTTTACCCAAATTAATCACTCAATTTGGCCATGCTAATGAGAATCAGAACGAAGATGAAACACACAGTAGCATGTTAGCTTCTAGAGGTTGGAGATTTCAAGCTTGTTTATCTTACTTTCTGCTCAGGAACAATTCTGATCCACCTTCTTCTTCTTCTGTTATCTTCCCTCTCTTCCTGGATTGCATTGTTCTCTTATAATACCATTTTCACTCTATTCACTTGCCATAGAGAAAACGTCTTTAATCTCTTGACACGTTACAACTTTTGTTTCTATTATAGGATGGAAATCGAAGAAGTGGAAGATGAAGAGTGGGAAACTAGAAAATACTGGTCCAAAAATAATGCTGCAAATGGTTGCACGGTGAGGCGGGTACTCAAAAGGGGAGCCTGTGTGGGAAAGAAGATCTTAGTGGTTGGTTTCATAGCTTCAGTTGCCCCTGTTGTTGTTCCATCTCTTGCGGTTGCTTCTGCTATTGGCATTGCTGTTTCTGTGCCTTATGCTGTTTACTTGGCCTGCTATGTATGCACTCAAAATTTAATGAGTAAGTTACTCCCTAGGCCTACTCTTCAGGGTCCCCCATTGCGTAAAGAGATGTGTTTTCAGCAGGGTAGCGATTATATGCAGATATGTAGAGATGAACAAGCCCTCCTGGATGAAACAAAGAGAGACATTGAAATGGATGGTTGTGAATGTATGAAGAATGGAGAAAATATGACATTGGGGAGTGAGTGTGTTCCAGGAGAAGAACACTCACCAGGAGAAAATAATGGAGTGCAAGTACAACCATTAAGTGGGGACTATGAAGAATTTGAGACTCCCTTTGGGGTTACAGCTGTGGTTTTACAGGAATCCCACATGGAGGGTGACATAGAGGAAGCAGAGTTAGAAAGAGAAACAAAGGGGCTGTTAGAAAAAATTAGAGATGAGGGTAGAACTGATATGACTGAGGAGAGAGGAGAATGTGTAGAAGGAATATGTGGAGGGGCAAATGAAATTGGTTCTGTTGAAGATATGGAAGAAGCATTGGTAGAGGCACCTAGTACCATTGGAGGAACTGAAGAATACTTGAGAAAGGAAGAAGATCTAAATGTATGTGAGGAGGTGCTTCATTCAAGAAATGATGAAAGTATGGATAGCATGTTAGAAGGAAAAGAATTTGATACTACAAATGACTCTAACAAGTCATTGACTGAACCTTCTGAACTGCTGGTTCCAGCTGAACCAATTGAAGATTTACCAATAGAAGCGCTGGTGTATAACATTCCAATGGATGAGAACTCTTCTGAGGATTCATCTGAGGTTGTTGTCAGTGAAAAAATTGACATACATGGAAGGAAGTTAGATTATAACGTTTCTGACATCGAAAATCAAGAATCTCAGATGCATGATTTAAACGAAAGGATGTACTTGGAAGCTGCAGAAGGTAGAGAAATTGCTAATGAAAGTGCACTTGATGTGTTTGATGGAAAACCGATAGACCCTGATGAGAACGCACACACAATTGATTTGCATGAAGGTTGGACCATGGAATATGTTTGCCATTTACAGTGTCTCTAGAGGGCTAATTTTTGTTCTGAGACCTGATATCTGAACTAATTTGCATGCTTGCAGAATCTTCAAACATTGACAGGCGTACGGATTCTATGGAGGTTCTTGTTTCGTCTGTAGAACAAGAGTCTTGGCCCTCTGAATGTTCATCTGAAGAAAACATTATTTGTCCTTCTCAAGAGGTCAACTCCTAATTGAACTGTATTTTAGCACAGTCTTACTTGTGATACTTGTTTTAATATTGTTTTATATTATTGTGATACTTGTTTGTCTACACATTACCATGTGAATTGGGTATATAGATAAACTAAAAGTTGAATGCAACATATTTGAATATTATGGGACTGTTTACTCTGGCTTTTGCAGGTAGTATTGGATGATGAGAACATGTGGAAAGAGATTAATGTGATAAGGAAGATAGTAGGATATGAAGGTACAAAGGAAGCATCATGTGCAGATGAATTAAAGGCTCTTTACATCTTCACTGGAGTTGAGCCCCCAACATCTCTCCATGAGAACTCCATCCACCCCTTAGAAATCAAGGAGAAACTCCTGTTCCTTATGTCCATCCTTGGAATTAAGTCCAGTATGACTTAGAATCTCACACATTTCTGTATTGTTCTCTACTTATTTCAGTCAAACTTTTACTTAATCTCTGGATTTCCTTGGGGATAGGTTTAGACCCTAGAAAGTAAAGGAAAAATGTGCAAAACTAATTTTGGAAACTTAATTTATTTGATTTCTTAGGTTTTCTTAGATTTGCTTGCAAATGCACCACCAGTGATTAATGCATCTCATAATACAATGGACATGTATTGAAATAACACAACTCTTAGAAACTAGAAGCTATTTAAATCTAGGATATTCACAAGTACAAAATTTACTTATGCCTAGTATAGTATACTTTATTCTTAAACACATAAAGCTATGAATAAAAGGTAGAGGTGACTCACAAATTTTAATTATACCTATGATTTTCTTTTGTCATTTCCTTTAAAGGAGTGTTTTTTGTTTTTTTTTTGTTTTTTCAAAATGTGATTTGAGGTTTAGGAACATGAGTTATTCTCCCTTGTAGGATCCTTCTTTTTGTCTTTTCATATTAGAACCCTTGTTCTTGTGCATCTTCTACCTGCTTTTGTGTATACATTAAACTCAAGATATTTAGATTTTCTACAAAATTTTCTTATTATCATAGCCTATCTGTGATTTATCATATATGGGTGCTTATATGTTTTGAAAGTACTTTTAGTTCTTCAAACCCATCTACAAAACAACATATATTTTGATGCTAACGAATTCACATTGTAGACCTAGTCTTGGTTAAGACTTTCTTCCTGAGTCTTAATATCATTAACCAATTTCTCTTTTGATTTTTTTAGAGCACCGTTTAGAAAAGGTATTTCTTATTTTTTTATTATACTCGATAAATTATGAGATTTAAAGGAAGAATATCGGGAGCATAATTTCTGTTGAATTTGAAAATCATATATATGTTGGCCTTTTAATTGTTTGAACTAATACTATTGTTCAATTCTTAGGTGACCATCAAACTATTCTAAGATGCTTTGGTGAAAAAAGTTAAGAATTTAATCATGATTAGTGGAAATGAAGGTCATTTTTTAGGATTCTGTAAATAATAAGGTCTTACTTCTGTTTTAGATTTCAATGTTCTACATCATTTTTAATATAGCTTTAAAACTTTTATCATGCAAAGTTCATATTCTAATTAATGCTTTTTTATTAATAGAAAGATATATATTTAATATATATATATATATATATATATATATATATATATATATATGTATGTATATATTTTTTTTATGATCAGGATCTTATTTAAGAAATAAGAGCTAGTATGTGAAGGTTAACATTTTCTAATTAAAGATCTTATAAGATAGGATCTGACCATGGCATTTATGTAACTGTATGTTTACCCGAAATACCCTTTTTCATATTTAACTTATTTGTACTCTTTTTTTTTAAATTCAGATTTTTAACCTTTACGTTTTATAAATTTGTTTGAATGAATTTTTTTATACTTTTAGAAGAAAAAGTAAAATAAAACTTTATATAAATTAAATTTAGTCTATGCGAAACTGGTTCAGCTTATGAAAAAAAATTATTTTACTTTTTAATTCTCTTAAAACTGTCTGTAAGAAAAATTACGACTGATCCTACAATTATAGAAAATGTAACAAATGGTGTTGGGAACTGTTCTTCTATCAAACGAATATCATATTTTCTATCTGTATTTATAATTTTATTTGTTTAAATTTGGACAAATTTAAACACTTATAAAAAAAATAAAATAAGTTTCTTCATAAATTAAATATAAGTTTTCTCTTATTTTTTTATATATAATTAGTTTTAGTTTTTTTTTTCCTTCTTATTTTATAGAAAAGTTTCCATCACTTTTTTTCTTAGATATGGGTTTCTACGTTTTTGGTTCTCATACTGAATTTCAGTTTTTGACAGCCATACATTTTCTTTAATTAAATAAATATCGTTATGTAGATTAAAGAAAGATAATTGAATGACAAGATGGAAAGAATATTGAAAAGTAGTTAATAAATGGAATGGAAGAAGGCTAAGTTGTATCATTTCAATAATTAATATGTTATTTTGGTTTTTTTTTATTTTAGTCTCTAATGTTTTTTAAAAAAATTGAATTTTTAATCGATTTGAACCTTATAATACCATATATTATATATCATTAAAAAATAATTATTTAAAATATAAAAAAATGAATGCAAAACTAATAATTTTAAAAAATCTGGTACTCATTTAATAAAAATCTGATAACTGAAATTGTGAGAAAAACTAATCAAAATTATAAATGAGATATAAAAATTATAATTTAATAACTATAGAACAATAATTGTGTGGTCAAGTATAAAGTTGTATAAAAATACACATGAACAATAGAAGATAATGTTAATTTTCTATGTAATACACATGAACAATATTGATAATTTTCTATGTAAGTTTAGTTTTCAAAAAATTAGGCAGAATTCTCTGTCTAAGTTTAAGTTTAATTTTGTTGGTGTTCCTAAAACTTGTTTCCTTAAGTTTAATTTTATTGGTGTTCTTAAAACTTGTTTCCTTCAACCTCTGACTAATAAAATTAGAAATAAGTTGGCTTCTTGAAAAGGAATGCTAAGATACTAATAAGATTATAAATAAGTTGTTTTTGGAAACCTCTTCACATAATAAGATCGTTCGTGGATTCGACTATTGTTGGTTTTATATCATATAAATTTTATGTTCATTTTTAAGGAGGTTGATACTAGAAGTTTTATTTGGAAAGATAATGTTAATGCACAGGATATTGCTACTGTCTGTTAGTTTAAAATTTGTGATAATAAATCTAATGGAAGCTTGCAAGTTCATAATTTTCAAATGAAGCTTATTTGGTTAGGTTGGACTCGGATTTTACTTATAGTGATATGTCTTTCACTCTATTAATGAGAGTCATGCTTCTCAAGTTTAAATATAAAAAAAATCCATATTTATCCCTCTTTCTCTATTTAGTCTATAATTAATGATTTTTGGGATTAATGATTTTTATGATACTGTCATGAAAAATACTTTTTGGATGGTTGGTAGATTAATACTTTTTGGATGGTAGGTAGAGGTAATCCCATCAATTTTGGAGAATGATTTATGGTGGTATTCATTTATTTTTATGATTTGGAGAATGATTCATGGTGTTACTTATTTATTTTTATGATTTCAGATGTGTTTTGTCAAGATAAGATTAGGCTTCAAAATTAGTGGAGGAATTCTTTCTACGATGGGGAGGATAATACATGCAAGGATGGATAACCTAAGGAACAAAAGGTAGAGAAGACGTTAAGAATAAATACAAATGAAATAGGAAGAAATAAAAAATAAAAGAAGTAAAGCTCTTGAGAATGGAAGGAACATGAAAAAATGCAAGAAGAGGAGGAAAATAACTTCAAAGAAACATCTTAACTTTTTTAGCTCTCCAAACAAATTGAAGCACAAGGATGACGACATCATCAAGAAGCATCATTACACCTTCTAATTAAATGCAACTTCCATCATTACACCTTCTAACTAAATGCAACTTCCATCATTGTATCCAAACTACGCCATACACCTTCATGAATCTTTGAAACCATCACTTGCTCATTTATGCACCTTCCTAACTACTTTATGCACTTCTAAGAGATTAGTTACTCTTGATCCTAGTTAACTTTGTTAATCTTTTGACCTTTGGATGTCCATGAACTATTATTAATGACTCCAATCTTTGTACAAAACGTTGAATTAGAGAGTGAATGAAAGTACCTTTAAAGGTGCATCTTAAAAGTTTAGTCTCTCCTTTCTCTTGTTGTTTGAGTTCTTATCTTAAGAAACTTTCTCAAGTGGTGGCTTGGTGGCTTCTCTAGCACTTATCCTGATAAGAAAATATGGGGACAGGACCGTTTTTGATATTCAGTTTGGGAAAGAACAGTTTGGGAAAGGATATTGACGCCACACTCAAGAAAGATGAGAAGATGAGTGATAAGTCATGGAATTGATCGCTACAGGATATCCTGATAAGATCAAATTTGGGTTCTTGTAAATCAGAACACCATAAATTTCTCAAAGAGAAAACTTAATTTTATTTCAAAATTCACCTCCCATTACATTTTCGAGTACATCCTTTTATAGGCCAAAATAACTAAGACTTTTCTAGATTCTATATTAATCTTGACATGCCAAAATAACTAAGATATTTCTAGATTCTATATTAATCCCGACAAGCCAAAATACCTAACACCTTCTAGATTCTATATTAATCCTAATACCTACTAGTAATTAATCTTCATTAGTTGTTTTTATTTCTCACTGAATATATCATTATTTCCCATGAGAGAATATGAATGATTCATCTTCTTTTAGTCTTCTTTTTCCATGTGATGCATTCAATCACTTAATTAAAATACATAATAAAAATTACAAAAGAAAATCCTAAATTATATTTTTCCCCTGAAGATCATATCATATCCATAGAACTTCTTCCATAGGTGGCGTGTTCTTCCTTTCATCTTCTTCCTTATTCCATTTTTTATTTTATTCTACATTGATAATTACTTGTTCTCTTGATTTTCTTCAATACTACACCATATATGGTTTCTATTGTTGCACCAACTTCACTTCTTGCTTTGTTGGTTTTTGTTCTTCATCTTCTAAGAGATTGATTTAGATCCTAAACATGCCAAGAATCCATATCAACAACCATCCTTCTTTTTTATTAACAATACAGGGGCTCCTAGGGTGATACACTAGGACAAATAAATTGTTTTTCTAACAAGTCCTCTACATGTTTCTTTAGTTCTGCCAGTTCTAGAGGGGACTGATACCATTTTGCTATAATTGGGCCAACTAGGTTTTAGTTAAAAATTTGTTATTATTCTGACATCATTTTTGAAATTTAAACAGATTTAAGTGTATTTCGTATTTAGTCCATAACTTTTGCCACATAACTCAGATTTACTTGATTTTTGTTTTGTTTTGCAGATAACTTAAAGATATACAAATGTTATTCAAGGGTTGAGATCAAATTCGAATTGTAAAGTATTAAAAAATTGGACTTGAAGTTGGTATACAAAGGCTGGACAGTAAGGCAACACCTGGATATTTTGAGCAGATTTTTTTATGGAGAACTATTTAGTCATTTCATGTTTTAGGTTAAATTTTTTATTAATAAAGCTCTCTTGGTAGATCCGAGAGACATCATAGTAGACATTAGATAATTAAATAAAGTTTTCTTTTTTCCTTTATTTCTATTCTATTCAATCTGATCTCCAAGTGCTCTCATGTTTCTTAATCATGAGGTTCATATTTTGTAATTCTTTCCATAATTACATGCTCAATTGCTATTTTAATTTTATTATTAGATTAATAATTGGATTAATTTAGTAATTGAATCAATACTGATTGAATTGTGTTGTGGAATTTTTGAACCAATGTTCAAGTCAGAATAATATTGTTGTTCATAGTGGGCGATTACAGTTGTTCAACATATTGCGTATTTGGCGAGATGATCTATGATTGTGGAGTGTTTGGAATGTTAAATAAATGCGGAGATCTGAGTCTATTTAACCCACACATGTAATTAGGATTTTCTTTAGGAGCCAATGAGGCATTTGGGAGAGCCGAAGAGAGGTCGGGTTGGTTTTTATTTCATTACATTTACCTAATCTGTTTTTATTTTGTTATATCTAACCTGTTTAAAATTCTATTTTTATTTTATTATACCTAATATGTTTAAAATTATATTTTAATTTTATTATATCTAATATGTTTAAAATTCTGTTTTTATTTTATTATATCTAATCCGTTTAAAATTTTGTTTTTATTTTATTTTATTAAATTTAATTATTTCATTAAAATTTCTGAATTTTTTTAAGAGAACAGCTGAGTAGTCTTTAGAAAGAATAACCTACGTTAGTTATACTACAAATTTAGCTTCATAGTTTAATTTGGAGCGCATTCAGTAGCACGCATCAAATTTTGGCGTCGTTGCTGGGGACTCTTCATAATTTTTTGTTTTATAATTTTTCTTTTATTTTTTTACTAATCACCATAATCAATGTTGATGTATGAATACCATAAGCAGGACGTGGAGCTCACTGGCACTATGTATCCATGAAGCGGCGAGGGAGTTTTCTCTCTCCTTTGATTTTTCTTTTCTCGTTTCTTTGCATTTTATTTTATCTTATTTGTTTCCTTTGTATTCTCTTTTAGTTTATTTTATTTTATTCGTTTCCTTGCATTGTTATTAGAAACTGCAATTTTGTTTTGATTGGTAACTTCTCGACATTCTACCTTTTTATTAGTATTGAGCTCGAAATTGAACCCCTGTGTTTTGGTTGATTTTACTTAGTTGAATTATTTCTTATATGAACTTTGATAAATATGTTGAACTGATTGTGTACTCAGCTTTCGTGCATGTATGACATTTTATGACATTGTGAGCTTATTTGGGCCTGCATGAATGGATTCATCTATATACAATTCTCTTTTCTTTCTTGTGTGACATTGCCTCTCATGAATGTTGTTTTCTAGAACTTGCTCTCATTCTTTTTGAAACTGTATCTTCACTTGTTTTCATGATTATGATTGAGGCATTTTTATTGTTTCACACTAATTTCCCAACCCCTTTGAGACTATATTTTTCCATTCTTTCATTTAGCTCATTACAAGCCTAAATGTAAAACCATTTTTGTCATTTCCTTTGATTATTAATTAAGCATGATGGTCTTCTTTTGGGTTGTGTAAATTGCTAAGTGTGGGATTGCCCAAGATGTCCAAGATGCTAAGTGTGGGGGAAAGTTGATTTATCATGTATGGATTTTAGGACTTATTATTTGATCATGGACTTCATTCTTCTCTCTTCTTCTCATGAGAGTTTCTCCAAACAAAAAAAAAAAAAAAAAAAAGTAAAAAGAAAAAAAAAAAAAAAAAAAGAAAAGTAAAAAGAAAAAAAAAAGAAAGAGAGGAGAAAATGTTGTATATCTTGGATTGAAGTAATTTGCATAATTTCAATTATTGGGTAGCTTTCAAGATTAATTTAATTGATGTTGCAAACATATCATGCTCTTGCTCTTTTAATAATCTTTGGATGTTACCTCAGTTGTCAAAAAAAAAAAAATCCTACCCATTACGTTAGCCTCATTACAACCTTAATAAAGTCCTCTAGAATGATGCAAACTTGTGTTTCGAAAGTGAAGAATTATAATGCTTGCAAGCCTATGGTAAAGAAATGTTCATTGAGATGGTTTGAGTGCTATACACCTTCCCTAAACACTCGAGAGTAAGAGAGATACACTATTTTGGGAGGCCAACATACATGATTGTCAATTGCATAGTTAGTTGCATAAATTGATTAATCCAAAAAGAAAGAAATTCACACTTTGTTGATCAACCTTTTTAAAATAAATTTTGATATGATATTCCTTGATCAAATACTTTTCTATTGTTAGCTTGTTGAATATGGTTACAGTCTTGAATACTTAGTCTTCATTTTCTTTTATCTAGGCCTAGATTTTGCCCAGAAGTGCAAAAGGATAAGTGTGGGGGAGGGATATTCTATATAGAGCCATGGAAAGTGGTCCAGTTCTAAGCACGAGATTAATTGAAAATTCAATCTCTATAGGGGGTGGTAAACTGGAGACATCTTTAGGAAAAACTTAAGGAAAATATTGAACAACTTCTATTTTACATCATTTACCTCTTTTAATTTAATAGAAGATAATAATAAATATCCTTGAATCTCATCCATACTTACGTAATTTGTAGTTGAAGTCAAAGAGATATTAGGATCGAGAAAGAATACTGATTTCTTAGCATAATTCAAACGGACTCAATTGGAAGATAACTAGTGTATTCCTAGTATTACATCTACTTATGATAGAGGCAAACTCGCTAGATCTACAAGAAATTCCCTATTTTCTATAAACAGAGGACAATCTAAACAAATATTACTGGTAATTATAGTGTTATTAGTGGGAGTGGAAAGAATGAGTTGTAGGCATAAGTGATAGAGATGAAAGAATGGGTTGCGCTTAAGTCATACAATACATTTAAAGCTTTTCCTGTATTGAAACACATACCTTGGATCAGATCATGGTTCTACTTAGCTTCAGTTCCCGTCATGGTATATAGTCTCCTAGTTGTCATCGATCTGGCCTTGGTTATTGAGGGATTGGAGTGAAACCATTGTTGTCTACACTCAAAAATTACATGACCAGGTTCTCCACACCTGAAGCAAACTAGTCCTTTAACAGGGCGATCCTTAGGATGATGCTCTTGACCACACTTAACACACTTCATCGAATTAGTAACTGAGCTATTTGAAATCTCCGATGAAAAGTGACCGAGTCTACACTTCCATTGGGAACATCAATAAGGTTTTTCTTGAATATGTGTGTTTTTATTTAAGTGGGGTAAAAACTTTTAGGTTTATTATTTTGATTACTTTCTAATTCTTCTAAAAATCTACACTTATGAAGAAGAGTAGGAAAAATAGATATTTCTAACACCCCAATGACCTTTCTTAACTCTGGTCCAAGTCCATCTTCAAATATAATACACTCCATTCTTTCGATGATAATAGAAAGTGGAATATTTTCCTAGTTCTTCAAATTTGGAAGAATATTCTTCTATTGAAATATAAACTCTATTTTGCTTACCCTTTCTTACATCAGTTGGAAAATACTTTTTTAAGAAATTTTGTCCTAAATACTTCTTATGTAATATCTATTTCACCTCATTTTAACAATCTCCTGGTGCTATCCCACAAGTACTCATCTTCTCATACTAACATGAATACAACAAAGTTTACCTTTTTTTTTTTAGAGCAATTTATTACTCTGAATATCTTTTCAATCTCTTGAATTCATTGTTAAGCTTTCTCATGATCATAACCTCCAATAAAATGAGAAGGCTTATTTCTTTTAAACTATGCTAAACTATTAAATTTGTTGATTCCTTTAGGTCTTTGGCTTTTCATGAGAGCAACCGTCATATCTTTACTAGCTTAAATTGCTTCCATCATCTTATCAGTCGTTCCTGTGCTCGCCATCTGAATCATAAAATTGATGATCAACATAGTCCTCACAATCTTATCATAGATTGTTGCTCTGATTGATATAT